>Ga0172379_10001056_pt1 | contig 59203 bp, 57 predicted proteins | sample GrowelOW334metaG_FD_119756 | JGI IMG/M metagenome (GOLD analysis project Ga0172379, IMG submission 119756) | Groundwater microbial communities from an aquifer near a municipal landfill in Southern Ontario, Canada - Groundwater well OW334 metaG | ecosystem: Environmental > Aquatic > Deep... | reverse complement strand
TAAGTATCTTTATTTTAGACCCTTAAGATACAAAAAAAGCAGTAAAATACCAAGTTTTTACCTTGTATTTTACTGCTAATTTATTAACATTCTGACACTTGGGACTTTTTCAGTAGCCTCCAGTGAAACCAGCAGGCTTTAACGTAAAGATATTCTATCAGTTATTTTTACTCAATTAATTAGGATTGGGGCGTATCTGCTAATAATGGTTGATACTTGGCATCGCCAAAAGCCAATATCGGGAGAAAGATAATCGGCAATAAAATCAATCCAATGGTAAAACCGACATCCTTACCAAAAGAACGCGAAATACCGTGATAAACCATAATCAAAAACACAATATTAACAATTGGAATCATTAAAAGAAAAATCCACCACCACGCTTTGCCCGCAATTTTCAATAATACCAGAATGTTGTAAATCGGAATCAGAATAGCCCAACCGGGTTGTCCTGCTTTTTTAAACAGAATCCACATAGTGACTACCATAAAAACACCAATAGCGCCCACAAAAACCATAAATGCGGCGCCTAATGCAACTAATGCTTCCATATTAAATTAATTTTTAGGTTTAGAAAACTATGCATGAAAATATTAAATTATCAACAGAAAACAAAACTTATTTTCACAACAAACTATAAGAAACTATTATTCAACTATATAAATACCATTCCATCGAAAATAAATGAATTAAATATGCCAGTTTTTAAACTTGTCAAATTGAATATTTTGTAATTAAATAAATAATTTGCAATTTAACAGCATCATTATGTTACAAATTGAAATTTCAAAAATGCTGGAAATTGACCACCATTTTAAGGCGTAACCGAAAAGCCAAATGAGTAGGAATAATTAATTAAAACTAAAAAAATGGATGCACAAAAAGTTGACATGTTTATGATGATGAATGGAAAGTTCTTTGAAAGTCATCATCTGGGACTAATCAGAGAGCGCCTAATTAATCTCGATGACTCAAAATGGGTGGCCGTTCAAATGATGCAATTTAAAGACCCTACCACCAGCATTATTGTTTCATTATTAGTGGGTCATTTTGGAATCGACCGTTTTTTAATTGGCGACACGGGTCTTGGGGTTGGCAAACTGCTAACTTGCGGTGGTTTAGGAATTTGGACTATTGTTGATTGGTTCTTAATTATGGAAGCTACCCGCACAAAAAACATGGAGAAACTGCAACCAGTATTATACTAATGCAACTAACAAGGAATAAGTTATACTTTCTACTATTAATAACCTGTTTGGCAGGGTATATTTGGCTCTTTTTAAATTTCAAAACCAACAACAGCAACGAAATTGGTATTTGCATCTTTAAACATGTTACAACTATACCCTGTCCTTCCTGTGGATCTACCCGCTCCATTCTTTCACTTATGCATGGACAATTTCTGGAGGCAATCTATTGGAATCCAATTGGGTTGCTTTTAGTTATTATTATAATAGCCTCACCTATTTGGATAATTTTTGATTTCGCTTTCAAAAAAAACACCTTGTTCCTGTTTTACAAAAAAATTGAAACCATTTTGAGTCAAAAAAGCATAGCCATACCTGCTATTTTACTCATTTTAACCAATTGGATTTGGAATATTTATAAAGGATTATAATGCAAGATGGTCAGATTATGAGATTTGAGTACCGAGCTTATGCGAGCTCACGAACGAAGTGAGTAACTGAGACAAAAAACAAAGCACTGAATTACAACTAATAACCATTTATTTGGAAATAAAAATACTTAATAATCTGATAATTTAAAAACCATCTTTCTATCGTGATAATTACTGAAAAATTCACCTACCAGCCCGGCGAGCATGAAGCTGAAAAAGCTTCAAACAGCTATCTAATGTCATTGATTGCTATAATTGCTGGCCTACCCTTTCCCATTATCAATCTTATTGCCACTATTGCATTTTATTTGGGCAATAAAAAAGGCACCTATTTTGTCCGCTGGCATTGTACTCAAGCATTGGTATCGCAATTATCGGTATTTATTATGAATAGTTTTGGTTTCTGGTGGACAGTATCCATAATCTTTGGGTCGGAAACAGTCAGCAATAAATACATTTCGTACCTCATTACCATTTTCATTTTCAATTTATTGGAATTTGTTGCTACCATTTATACCGCAATAAAAACTAGGGAAGGAAGCCACATAAATTGGTGGTTTTATGGTGATTTAACTAATTTATTATGCAAACCTTGATATGAAAAAATTAGCTGCACAAGTTATACTCCTAGTAGGATTTTTCCTTGGTTCTTGGCTGGTTATTTACCAAGTTGATTGGATGCACCTATTTAATGTGGAGCAGATTAACAAGAAAACCGAAGAAAAACTAGGCAACTTATTTTGGGATTTCTTTAATCATTCACAAAAAGAGATTCAGGATATGGCAGTTTTAATTCCTATTGATAGCATCTTAAACCGGATTTGCTTAGCTAATGAAATAGATACTTCCCAAATTAAAATCCATATTTTTAAAAACGACGAAATAAATGCCTTTGCCTTACCAAATAAACATTTGGTAATTTATACACAGCTTATTTTGACCACAGAAAACGAAGCTGAATTGAGTGGGGTTATTTGCCATGAACTAGCCCACATGGAAATGAACCATGTAATGAAAAAGTTGATTAAAGAAGTCGGTTTATCTGCCTTAATATCAATAACCACAGGGAATAATAGTGCCGAAATTGTTAAAGAAACAGCAAAACTCTTATCATCAACTGCGTACGACCGCAGTTTGGAACGGGAAGCCGATACCAAAGCGGTGGACTATTTGAGTAAAGCCCAAATTGACCCGGAACCTTTTGCCAACTTTTTATACAAACTGGCAATTAACGAATCAAAAAACGAAACCCTTTTAATTTGGATGAGCACTCACCCCGACTCAAAAGAGAGGGCTGAATTTGTAATTGAATACAGTAAAGGAATGCCAAAAAACTTTAGACCAATTCTAGTACAGACCTCTTGGGATACTCTTCAGAAAACGTTGAGGGAATGGAAATAAATAAAAAATTGCTAATGGCTATCGTTACAAATACACCACAGGGCGGTGTAAAGAGGCACTGCCGTGCGTCTCAACGTAAAAAAATTGTTTTATTGGAAAATTTGTAACTAATTTTAGGCTTTGTATTCTAATCATAAATATATCAACCATTTAAAAATTAAACTATTATGGAAAACAGAATTGGATTTGGCCGACGCTTAGGAGCCTTTTTATTGGACATTGTGTTCATTGCCGGATTGGCATTTATTTTGTCAAGCTTGATGAACGATTTTTTTCAGAATTTTGTAGATGTTTCGGAAGAAGAATACGATCAGGTTTCTAAAATATATGGGAATTTTACTGATATGATGCTTGCCATGGGCGTTTCGGCAAGTTTGGTAAGTTTTTTATATAACCTGGTTGAAGGTTTTACCGGTTATACCATTGGCAAACTTATTCTCGGAATTCAAGTTGGAAATCAAGATGGTACGGTTGCATCTCAAAATCAATTGATGATCCGTTTTGGCATTAAAAATATTAGTGGCATCATCGGATTAATTGGGATTGCCCTTTCTATTAAATGGATTGGCACGGTAGGTTCTGTATTTGGTTTTGTAATTTTAATAGGATGCTTTTTTGTACTTGCTGAAGCAAAATTAGCTTTTCATGATATGCTTGCTAAAACAGCGGTTTTTCGTAAGAATGAGTTGAAACCTGCAAATTCAGTAGAGTAAACCTATCAATATATCCTTTTCCCCCTCTGTCCGCCGCGGCGGACATTTCCCCTGGGGGAGAACTCACTCCGTTGTTTGTTTCATGCAGTACTTGCATCAACATAACACAAATCTAAATCGGAGTTAGTCCTCCACTTGGGGATTCCGATTGCTATCGGAACAAAGGGCGGAGGGGGAAAAAAACCTCACCTAAATGGAATTGAATGTTCCATTTAATCACTATTTTGAAAATTTCAATACCAAAATTTCAATTAAAAACATAGCCAACACCAACCACAAAAACAGCTGGGTAAGGTCGTTGCCTTGTGTAGCATTTTTAACATCTTGAATCAATACGGTACTTTCCGGACTTATAAATGTCATTTGTTTAAGTCCAACTTGTTTAAAAAGTTCTTTCAATTCACTTTCGGTATAACAGGTAATTTCAGATTCCCGTCGGTCGTAATTAAAGGAAATATTGTCAATCACAGAGTTGTCTATCTTCACAGAATAAGTACCTGCCTCCATTTGATCGGTTGGAGGATAAATTAAAAGTTTTCCGTTTTGATAATAGGTACGTGGCATTAATTCTTGGTTTGCTCCGCCTTTAGTTATTTGAACCGTTTCACCGGTATAATCTTTCAAACCAATTTTTGCCATAGCTGCTGGTTGCAACCAATAAAATGGATATGCCTGGCTGGTACTTTGCAAGGCAATATTATAAAATAAAGGAACAAATAGCGGATGGGTGGCAAAATCGGTGATTTCCTTAGAAAATGGTAAGGCTGAAATAAACAAAGTACCTTGTTCAACACCTGTTTTAACCAATAAATTATGGCCCGATTCTGACTTATATAAAACACTAAAACCAGATAACGAGGGATACCGAAAAGGAAAGAATCCTTGATATTCAGGCAATCGTGAATCTTTTATATCCGTTTTAAAGGCCGAGGTCCACAAATCATTGTTTTCATCGGGCTCCGAAACACTTCCTTTTTGAATTAACCAAGGTTCAAACCGAATGGGAACCAACGATTCAAGCATTTGGTTGTAATCGTTGATGGAGCCCTCCTGTTTTGGAATAAAAACTGCATGACCCCCTAATTTCAGATAAGTTATCAATGCTGAGATAAAACCAGTGGAAAGTTCAGAGGGTTCATTTATTATTACCAATTCATATTCTGAAAGAGTATTGAAAGGTACGTTTTGGGAACTGGTGGAAACCGTTTCAAAATTTTCATCATCTTGAAACAGCGTTTTAAAATAATCAATTCCCTGTGATTCAGATATAACAAGCACTTTGTTCTTTTGCCGGATAGTAAAATTTATATAAAACGAATTATCAAAAGTAATTGGGTAATCACTTATTTCAACTTTCATTCTATTTAACCCAGAATTCCATTGGGTAAAAGGTATCGATACCGTTTTATTCGATTTTTTATCAATAGTAAATACCACCGATGCTTTCAGGGTATCATTAATAAACAATTGTATGGGAATCTCGGAATACTTTTCCTCCGATAAGTTCTTAACCACAACATTAAGAAGTTCCTGTTTTCCGATATAGTGTCCCGGATTTTCGAACCACGCCGAATCAATAAGTAAATTTCCCGTTTGATTATTTGGGAAAGCAATCAAGTAAAACAAGGAATTTTTTAACGGGAAATTCCCGTTTTCATCAATGGAATTCTTTTGAAAATCGGATAGTAAGAATGTTTGTAACGAAATAAGTGAATCGTTGGCTGGTAATAACGTTTGAATGCGCTCCATCACCTGATTCGTAGTTCTGAAAATATGAGTTGCTTGCACTTGTGAAACCCAGTTAAGCAGTTGATCTTTGGTAATCCATTGTTGATGAAGTAATTCAAAATTGTTGGTTACAAGCAAATACTGAGTATTGTATGGAAAAGCTTCGGTAATTTGGCGCGATTTCATTTTAGCTGCTTCCAACAAAATTCCGCTTTTACCTTCGGCTTCCATGCTAAATGAATTATCGATACATATAACTACTCTAGGAGTTCCGGTATCTTTAATACCGTGGCTTACGGGAATGTAGGGGCGGGCAAATACTAAAACCAGAAATGCAATAGCCAATAACCGGATGAGTAATAACAGAAGATTTTTTAAAGTTGACCGTGACTTGGTTTCTTTGCGAATACTTTGAAGAAAAGCTACGTTGCTAAAATATACTGTTTTATACCTTCTGAAATTAAAAAGGTGAATAATAATTGGAATGGATAACGTTAAAAGAGCCCATAAAAAGTTGGGGTACAAAAACTGCATAATCAAGATGATTTAATGTTTTTAAAAATAAATCGAAAGTTTTACGTTTATCCTTCTGCCGGTTAAGCTGTTTTCAACAGCATATTGCGTTCCTTGAAAATCGGTTACCCATTCATAACCAATGGTATTATCCCGGTCCATCAAGTTAAAAATCTCAGCACTTATCCAGGCATTATTAACCGAATGCAGCCAATGTCCTTTCGGATATTCCTTGCCTGCCCGTTTTAAAACTTTTGAGAAACCTAAGTCCACCCGTTGATACGATTTCGTCTTACCGGTGTGGGTCCAATTAGGAGAATTGGGGGCTCCAAATGGCAGGTTTGAACCATAAATAATCTGCAAGTGCATTTTATAATCCGGGTTTCCTGGAAAATAATCCTGAAAAAATATCCCTAAATTAACCCGCTGATCAGATGGCCGGCGTATATATCCATGCTTTTCATAAACTTTATTGCCTGCGTTATCCATTTTAAAATCGTCGTTCCATATATCCTCTTCAGTTTTCATTACTGAAAGACTAAACCAAGATTCAACTCCTTTTACAAATTCACCATTCACTTTGGTATCAATCCCCACAGCATACCCATCGGCATCGTTAATACCTGAATAAATTGTCCGGACATTATCCACAGAATAGGAAATAAGATTCGTTAAACTTTTATAATAAGCCTCTGCCGTAAATTTAAAAGGACGGTTCCATGCCCTAAAATTATAATCGGTTCCCAAAACAAAATGTACCGATTTCTGTGAAAGAATGTCTGGGTTCAAAACTCCTTCGCGGGAACGCATCTCTTTATAAAATGGGGGCTGGTAGTAATAACCGCCCGATAATTTAAATACCATATCCTTTTCCCATGCCGGTTTAAATGCAAGATTCACGCGGGGACTAAGGAGTGTTTCTTGGTTATAATCCCAGTAACTGGTCCTAATTCCGGCTGTAATATTAAATTCCCCATCCCAGAATGGTAACGTATAGGTATTTTGTATAAAAGCCGAAAGTCTATTCGATTTTAGCTTGTTTTTTGCCTTAAAAAAAAACTCTACGCTAACAATGGAATCGGTAAATGGTCTATATGAGGGGGAATAACCGGCGGAATCGTTCATGGTCCACTCCCTCAAATTATCGTCAATCGATTCCTGCTGAGCCTTAATACCCCATTGCAAAAAATTCCTTTCAGTGGAATAAAGCCCTTTATGCTCTATATTATAAACCGTAGCATATAAAAAATTCCGGGCATGTTCCAGATAGGTTCCAACCCCCAAATTCGCAACGCTATCACCTAAGTTTTCGGAGCCTAAATCACTTTCAACTTGATTAATCCAATACTGGGTTTGAATATCGAAGGTCTCACTTTCGTCGGTTGTAAAAACAGAAGTTATAAAGCTAAGTTTAAAATTGTCATGAATTTTATAATCCAAAGCCAAAGCTCCCGTCATTGTTTTGAATTTATCCACCTCCTGCCCATCGAAATACATTTTTAATTGCATTGCTTGATCGAAAGTTCCAAAACTGGTAACGCGATCTTCCGGAACAAACGTGTAACTATTTTTTGCATAATTACCTAAGAAACTCACTTCCAATTTATCGGTTAAATCATAACTCAAATAGGTTTGGATATCAAAAAACTTGGGGTCATAATCGCCTTCAGTTTCCAATGTATTTAGTACATATTTGGTAGTTTTATAACGGATGCCGGAAATATGGCGGAAGCGGTGGTTTTTGCTATCACCCTTCAACATTAAGTTACCTCCCAGCAAACTGACAGAGGCCGCTCCTCCAAATTCAACCGGTTTTTTGTATTTTATATCCAAAACACTCGACATTTTGTCGCCATATTTGGCATCGTAACCACCTGCTGAAAAAAGTACCGATGAAACCATATCGGGGTTAATAAAACTCATACCTTCCTGTTGTCCTGAACGTACTAAAAATGGCCGATAGACCTCAATTCCATTTACATAAACCAGGTTTTCATCAAAATTGCCCCCCCGTACCGAATATTGCGAACTCAATTCATTATTCGACGATACCCCGGGCAATGTTTTTATCATGGTTTCAATGCTACCGGTTATACTTGGCAATACCTCCACAACTTTTGGGTCGAGCCGGGTAAGGGTGCTCTTACGCACTTGTTTATCTTCAATATCAATTTGGTTTAACTCTTCTGTTTTCGATTCAAGCGATACGTTTAATTCAAGGTTTTGTCCATTTTTGAGAATGATACTTTTTTCAATCGGAAGGTGAGTTACACTTGAGTAAACTAGGGTTAGGGTGCGGTTTGCTGGCAAATTCAAGGGATATTTTCCCAACAAGTTAGTTGCGGTACCTATGGGCTCTCCTTTTACGATAACATTAATCAAATCGAGGGCATTGCCACCGGTATCGGTAACTTTGCCAAATACCTTCCCGTCCTGGGCTTTTACATTTAAAGCATACAAAACTGCTGCTATGACAATAAATATTTTTATATTCACTAGTATTGTTTAGTTAATGGTTAGGCAAAAATACTTTTTTATCTCAGGTTATAAAACCAAATGATTTTAAAGTCAATAAATAAACTGAATTCATGAAAAAATATTGTTGAGTAAAAATCAAAATTGGATAAAATTAGGTTGTATAATTCAGAAAAAAGCTTGAAACGGCAGGTTAACTATTCAAAATGAGGTCACCTATTCGGTCAGTAGAATAATTCAAAGAACTCCATTTTTAAGTTCTGCCAGCCTACTTTGTATTATTGAAATTTTAGTTTGTTTTTCGAAAGAGTACAATTTGGTCTCCTTTTCAACAAACATCGAGAGCAACAACGATTTTTCATAAAATTCAATGCATTCCCTTATTTTACCCTTGGCGCATAATAATTCGGCTTCGGCATAAAACAATTCTGCCAGTATTTCTAAATGACCGTTCGCGTAATTATGCTTATTGATAAGCGATTCGGTTAATTTGTCTTTATCAATACTTTTGAAAAAAGCAGCATCTTGTTTGAGGAAATCAATATATGCATTCTCTAATGCTTGGGTAGCTTGTTGAAAATCACCCTTCTTTATCATTCCTAAAATACCGGCAATAAATTCGCCCAGCATCTCAATCATCTTAAGTATAAAGTCTCTTTGGTACATTATTCACTGTTTTTCTTCCCTCATTAAGGAGATTTGGAATTTGTAAATCACCCGAAATTTAAGAGAAAATGTACACTTTTGTATAAATATTTGAAAAATGATGATACAAAAAGAGATTCGCCTAAAAAATTATCGAAAAGGATTTCATTTAATTACCAATGAAATCATCCAACAACTGGGTGAATTGCCAAAAGCAGGGCTCCTTCACTTGCATTTAAAGCACACATCGGCTGGGTTAACAATAAATGAAAATGCCGATCCTTCGGTGCGTATTGATTTTGAATCTTTCATGAATAAAATAATTCCAGAAAATGATCCTGCATTTACTCATCTCTCCGAAGGTATGGATGATATGCCTGCTCACATAAAATCATCACTTTTTGGAGTGGAATTAACCATTCCCATAACCAATAGTATGATCAATTTAGGAACATGGCAAGGAATATATTTATGTGAGTTCCGTAATTACGGAGGCGAACGATCTATTGTTGCTACCATTTCAAGCTAACCTTTATAAAAAAGGATTGATTAAAATAAATATCCCATCTCTCCATTTTTCCATCTTCCCATTTTCCTTTTTTTTCACCCTGTTACCCTGTACCCTTGTTACCTTGCAACCTTTCCATCTTCCCATCTTCCCGATCTTGTTAATTTCTCGCAGCGGGCGCTGCAAGTTCCCTCATTCCCACTTTCCCTTTTTTCACCTTGTTACCTTGTTACCCTGCAACCTTTCCATCTTCCCACTATTCCAACCTCCCAATTTTGTTTTAACTGAAAACCTTTTTGAAAACATACTTCAAAACACAACCGTACTTATTTTTTAGCTAATTTTGACATCAAACATAACTGATTGTGAAACATACGCATTACCCATCCATTTTTTACTTTGTAGTGGCCATTCAAGTTGGCTTCTTAAAACGTTTTGGCGGACTTTAGAATTTCAAAACAACTTTCTTATTTTCCTTTCAAGGAAATTCCAGCTTTCAAATAAAATCTCACGAACCATTTTAAAATCGTAATAAAATGCAAAAAGTATTATTAGGTGTTGAAGCAATTGCCCAAGGAGCTATTGATGGCGGAATGTCAGGAGTTTATGCATACCCGGGAACTCCTTCAACAGAAATTACAGAATATATTCAGCATAACATATATGCCCGCGAAAAAAAACTTCATAGCAATTGGTGAACCAACGAAAAAACTGCCATGGAATCGGCTTTGGGAATGGCTTATGCGGGTAAAAGAGCCATGGTTTGTATGAAACATGTGGGTTTGAACGTAGCCGCCGATAATTTCATGAACGCAGCAGTTACTGGGGTAAATGGAGGAATGGTGGTAACTGTTGCCGACGATCCATCCATGCATTCAAGCCAAAACGAACAGGATTCAAGATATTACGGACGGTTTGCCCAAATTCCGGTGCTGGAACCTTCGAACCAGCAAGAAGCCTACGACATGGCTTATGTTGCCTTTGAACTCTCTGAGAAGTTTAATGTTCCCATTATGATACGCATTACCACCCGAATGGCTCATTCGCGATCCATAGTTAATTTAAAAGAAACCCAACCAGAAAACCAGATAAAATTACCATCGGATCCTAGGCAATTTGTATTAATGCCGAGCATTGCCCGCAAACAATACAAAAAGCTGATAGCCAATCAGGTAAATTTTGAAATTAATTCAAACGAGAGCCCCTTTAATCAATACTTTGAAGGAGATAATAAGTCAATAGGTATTATTGCCTGTGGCATAACAATGAATTATTTGTTGGAAAACTTTCCCGATGGATGCCCCTATCCAACAGTAAAAGTTTCGCAATATCCAATGCCTCGAAAATTGATTACCCGGCTTTCACAGGAAACAGAATCTATTTTGGTTTTAGAAGAAGGATATCCAATTATTGAAGAACTGATGAAGGGATATCTTGAAAAAGAAAATGTTAAAGGTCGATTGGATGGTACTTTGCCACGCGAAGGGGAATTGAATCCTGATTTTGTGGCAAAAGCACTTGGGTTGCCCGTAAAAAAAGGATTTATAGTTCCCGGAATGGTTTCGAACAGGCCACCCGCCTTATGTGTTGGATGCAGTCATCATGATGTATTTGCCGCATTAAATCAAGCAATAGTTCAACTAGGAACGGGTCGCGTTTTTTCCGATATTGGTTGCTATACCATTGCTGCTTTGGAACCTTATAATAGCATTAATACCTGCGTTGATATGGGTGCTTCCATTACCATGGCTAAAGGTGCTGCCGATGCTGGATTGGTTCCTGCTATTGCCGTAATTGGTGATTCTACTTTTACACACAGTGGTATGACCGGTTTATTGGATGCCGTACTTGAAAATTCTCCCATTACAATAATTATATCTGATAACGAATCAACTTCAATGACCGGTGGGCAAGAATCGTCGGCAAAAGGTAGAATTGAAGATATCTGCGAAGGTATTGGCGTATTGCCCGATCACATTCATGTGGTGATTCCGGTTAAAAAGAATCACGATGCTTTGGTAAAACTCATTAAAGACGAATTGGATTATCCGGGTGTTTCAGTCATCATTCCCCGAAGGGTTTGCGTACAAAAAAACCGTCGTGATGTGAAAATTAGACAAGCCCAAAAACAATAATTAAAAGTAAATACGTTATGAAAACAGATATAATATTAGCAGGTGTTGGAGGACAAGGAATCCTATCAATTGCAGCAGCCATAGGAACAGCAGCCCTCAACAATAAATTATTTATAAAACAATCGGAAACCCATGGAATGAGCCAACGAGGGGGAGCAGTTGTTTCGCATTTGCGAATATCGGATAAACCTATTTATTCCGACCTCATTCCGCAAGGTGAAGCGGATATTATTCTTTCCGTTGAGCCACTTGAGGCGCTGCGTTATGTTACCTACTTATCGGAAAAGGGGTTTGTAATTACAAACACGGCTCCATTCAATAACATCGCTGACTATCCACCGATTGAGGTAATTAATGACCAGCTAAACAAATTGAAAAGGGTTGTTTTATTCGATGCGGACAAAATTGCAACAGAACTTGGAGCAAAGCTTTCGTCAAACATGGTTGTTCTGGGAGCAGCCGTGCCTTTTTTAAACCATATTGAATTGCCTGATTTGGAAAAAGGAATTTCGGAACTTTTCTCACGAAAAGGGGAAGAGGTTATAAATGCAAATATCACAGCTCTTCGGGCTGGAAAACAAATATCTGACGATAAAATAAAAGGTCTTTAAGTTTCTTTTATGATGGCCACTGAATAAACCCTTTGATAGTATTTGAAGGTTTTTTTTAACTTTTTATTTAGGTAAATTTTCATAATTTTACTCTTGCTCTTTTAATTATTAGCAATACATTACTAATATTCAAATTATGAAGACAATCCAATCGTTTTTATTGCTTTTTACTATGGTTACAGGATTAGTAAATGAAGCCACTACTCAAACAATCTATGGAAAAGCTCCCAGTTCAAGAATAAGCGATGCCTTAAATCAAAAACAGGTTAGTCATATATTGGATATATGGCAGTTGGGGGAATTTAAAAGCACCAATAAATTTAATGTCATCATGGATGCTGTTCAATACCGGTCGCTTAATAAAACTGAATCATATAAAGGATTGAGAGTTAAATTTATTGCCGAAGCCAATTCAAACGAAAACAACTTATCTGTTTCTGCCAAACAATTTGAAGCATTTTTTGAAGATGCTGATTACCCGGAAGTATTGGTAGCTATAAACCAATTCATTACTGAATTCAAAAAAATGAAACCTGCTGCTAAAAATGGAGCTATGTCATTTATAACCAAATCAGGTATTAAAATAGGTTTTAATTATACTAAAAATCAAGAGGTTGCCTATATTTCATTCCTGTATAGCGATGCTGAAATTATGGCTGAGTTTTCAGGCCTTGAAAAGTTTCTTATTGAATTAAAAAGTGTTATGGATATTGCTTATAAAGAGCTTTATTTGCCTGAAAATGCAGAAAAACTAAAAAAAGTAAAGAAAAGTACGCAGGAAGCTAAAGATGTTATTATTGATGATATATAAAAAAAGGAGGGTTTCCCCTCCTTTTTAGTTGATAATGAATTCCACATTACCCATACTTTCAGTTTTTTTGGTACAATAAGCATCCGAAAATGCCATAATGTTTTTCAATGTTGCCGGCGATGGTTCAAAAGATTCATTAAGTGCTTTGTTTAAGAACTCGCTTTTGGCTTGATTCCCATCAGGGCGAAACATTTTTTTTAAATAATAATAGAACGTAAAATTTTTGATCATAGGCTCGGTATTTTTATGATTTACTACTAAACGCAAACCAACTATTATTTATTATTAAAAACTAAAAAAACTTCACACACAAAGTGAAGTTTTTTTTAGAATTCAACATAAAAGATAGTTCGTTAATTGAGAAGATGTATAGATAAATTATCTTCAAAAAAAAATGTGAAACAGGAAATCCGCCCTACTAATTAGTTTATCGCTAAATCGACATTCGATTTTTACATTAACTTACGCAGGTTCAAAATAGCATATCGCATACGCCCCAAAGCAGTATTAATGCTCACGTTGGTATGATCAGCTATTTCTTTAAAACTCATATCATAATAAAACCTGAGCACCATCACCTCTTTTTGTTCCTCAGGTAATTGCTCCACCAATTTTTTTACATCGTGGTGCACTTGACCAATAACTAACGATTCTTCAATTGTTAGTTCAGAATATTTTGCCGAGTTGAAAAGTGGAACCTCAGTACTATCATTGGATACTGTTTTCAAATGCTTTTCCTTACGATAAAAATCAATGATTAGGTTATGGGCAATTCGCATGACCCATGAAACAAAGCGCCCTTCTTCTTTATAAGTTCCCGATTGTAAGGAGCGAATTACCTTAATAAAGGTATCTTGAAAGATATCTTCAGCTAATTCACGGTTTTTAACAACCATAAAAATATAAGAAAAAACTTTGTTTTTGTGACGATTTATTAAGATTTCAAGGCTGGATGATTGTCCACCAAGATATTGCTTAATCAAATCATAATCATCATGATTATGAATACTCATAATTACCTCCTTAGTTAATTGTTAGATGTAATTATGTTTCGATAAGCAATCCTCCTGTTTTTTAAGTTTAACATTTAAGAAAAGCAAATATAATAAAAAAATTTACCAATCCTAAACCACATCGGAAAAAAATAAACAATCTTTGCAAAAAATGGTTTTTTATTGACCAAAGCATACAAATGTAGGTTCAGTTTTATTTCCTATTTATAGTAAATTCCAATGACAGAAAATTTGAAGACTCAAAAGTACATTGATATTAAGGCTGCAAGAGTTCACAACCTAAAAAATATATCACTTAAAATTCCCTTAGATAAGTTAATTGTAATTACAGGTCTTTCAGGTAGTGGCAAATCATCGTTAGCTTTTGACACGTTATATGCCGAAGGGCAACGTCGTTATGTTGAAAGCTTGTCGTCGTATGCCCGCCAGTTTTTAGGTAGAGTTAATAAACCTGAAGTTGATTTTATCAAAGGAATACCGCCTGCAATAGCTATTGAACAAAAAGTGAATACACGCAATCCACGCTCTACTGTTGGAACTTCTACTGAAATTTATGATTATTTGAAACTGCTGTATGCCCGAATTGGAAAAACCTTTTCGCCCGTTTCAGGCAGATTAGTAAAAAAACAACACCCTGAAGATGTTGTGGATTACATGACAGCTTTTCCACAAGGAACCAAAGCACTTATATTAGCACCATTAAACAACGGTACGAATCGTCCTTTGCAGCAATCGCTTGAAATTTTGAAACAACAAGGTTTTTCAAGAATTGAAATAAATAATGAGATAATTAAAATTGAGGATTTTACGCAAGAAAAATCCAAAGGCGAAATAAACATTGTAATCGACCGTGTAGTAATTGATGCCGAACAAGATACCATCAGTCGCATCACTGATTCCGCCCAAACTGCATTCTTTGAAGGGCACGGCACCTGCATTATCCGTGTTTTTGATGGTGAATTATTTACCGATCAGGTTTTTTCGAACCAATATGAAGCCGATGGAATTATGTTTGATGAACCTTCGGTGCATTTATTCAGTTTTAATAATCCATTGGGAGCTTGCCCGCGCTGCGAAGGGTTCGGTATGACTATTGGCATTGATGAAGATTTAGTAATTCCCAATAAAAGCCTTTCCATTTACGAAGAAGCTATTGCTTGCTGGAGAGGAGAAAAAATGACCGAATGGAAAGACAAATTGGTTTACAATGCCGATAAGTTTAATTTTCCTATTCACAAACCTATCAGTCAATTATCAGATGATGAAAAAGAATTGTTGTGGAAAGGCAATCGTCATTTTGAAGGATTGAATCGGTTTTTTATTCATCTGGAAGAAAACAGCTACAAAATACAATATCGGGTCATGCTTTCAAGGTATCGTGGCCGCACCACTTGTCCCGATTGCAAAGGAGCGCGGTTAAAAAAGGAAACTGATTATGTAAAAATTGGAGGAAAATCTATTTCGGAATTGGTGATTCTTCCAATTGATGAATTATCCCAATTTATTTCAACGGTTGAATTAGATGCTCACGATAAAAAAATTGCCGAACGGCTTTTTCTTGAAATTAAAAGCCGGATTCAGTTTTTATTGGATGTAGGATTAAGTTATTTAAGTTTAAATCGGCTATCCTCTACCCTATCCGGTGGCGAATCGCAGCGCATTAATCTGGCAACATCGCTTGGAAGCAGTTTGGTTGGTTCTTTATACATTTTAGACGAACCAAGTATTGGTTTGCATTCAAAAGATACGGAATTGCTTATTAAAGTACTTCGTAATTTGCAACAATTGGGTAATACAGTAGTTGTAGTAGAACACGATGAAGATATTATTCGTTCATCGGATGAAATTATTGATATTGGGCCTTTGGCAGGAAGATTGGGTGGAGAAGTTGTTTTTCAAGGTAATCACCAACAATTGTTTGAAAGTAAAAACAGCTTGACCACAAAATACCTGACCGGCGAACTTACGATTCCTGTGCCAAAAATGCGCCGAAAATGGAATAATTATATATGCATTGAAGGAGCCCGTGAAAATAATTTAAAAAACCTAACGGTAAAATTTCCATTGAATGTTATGACTGTTGTCACCGGAGTATCTGGTTCGGGTAAATCATCTTTAATTAATAAAGTATTCTACACTGCTTTAAAAAAGAGGTACGGAGGTCATAGCGATGAATCGGGTCATTTTGATAAGCTTTCCGGCGATTTGAATCTAATTGCTGATGTGGAATTTGTTGATCAGAATCCTATTGGTAAATCCTCACGTTCCAATCCTGTTACCTACATCAAAGCTTATGATGAGATACGAAAACTATTTTCAGAACAAAAAGCAGCTAAACTAATGGGATTTACTCCTTCACATTTCTCGTTTAATGTTGATGGGGGACGCTGTGAAGAATGCCAAGGGGAAGGAACCATTAAAGTGGAAATGCAATTTATGGCCGATATTGAATTGGAATGCGAGAGTTGCAAAGGCCATCGCTTTAAACAAGATGTATTGGATATTACCTTTCAAAAGAAAAATATTTTCGATATTTTGGATCTTACCGTGGCGGAAGCCATGGAATTCTTTAATGAAAAACCGATTCCGCTTACCCAAAAAATCATTAAACGATTGCAACCATTGGTTGATGTAGGTTTGGGATACGTGAAGCTGGGACAATCGTCGAGTACGTTGAGCGGTGGTGAAAGCCAACGAATTAAATTGGCTTCATTTTTAGGCAGGGAGCGCGATGATCAACCCATGTTGTTTATTTTTGATGAACCTACCACCGGATTGCATTTTCACGACATCAACAATTTACTAAATTCCTTCAATGCGCTGATTCAAAAAGGCAATTCCATTCTAATAATTGAACACAATCCTGAAATAATAAAAAATGCTGATTGGATTATTGATTTGGGACCAATAGGCGGGAAAAATGGTGGCAACCTGGTTTTTGAAGGAACACCTGAAGACATTATCAAATGTGAATCCTCTTTTACTGGAAAATTCCTTCGAGATAAAATCCCGCCACACAAATAACGTAGCCGTAGAGACGCACGGCCGTGCGTCTCTACCTACGTTGCCGGCATTTTAAATATCAAATTGTGTTTTATGGTAGGCACCAGACTAAAAATTGGAATGTTTGCCCCCCGCATCATGCTTTTTGCAAAAGAACCTAGAAAAGAATTAACAATTTCTAATTGTTGATGGGTTGTAATTACCATTATATCGACTTGATTTTTAATCACATAATCTAAAATACCATCTACAGTATCGTTCACTTTCAATAAATGTGAAATACATTGTACCTGATGATCTTCAATGAATTTAACCACTTGTTTTTGCTGGTTTTGCAATCGTATAAAAATGCTTTCATCGTCGGTTGAATAAGCAGAAACTACATGAATTTCAGCTCCAAACATCTTGGCCCATTGTACTGCTTTTACTGTCTTTTCACGACTTTCTTTTGAAAGATCCATCGGCAAAATAATTCTTTTTATGGCATCTAATGAGGGAGCATGTTTAAGTGTAATTACGGGACATTTAGCCTCAGTTACTATTCGCAAAGCATTGGTACCAATTATCCATTTTTTAATATTATCAAGGGTGCTGGTACCCATTACTATTAATGAGGCATTAATATCATCCGCTGTTTTGAGAATGGTATCGCAAAGCTTCCCTTTTACTACCCTACAATTCATTTCAACATTTGAAGCATCAATATATTTACCTGCAAATTGTTTTAAATGACTGGTTAATTTACTTAACCATATTTCTCTCTCTTGATCGGTAAAAAAGTCAGACCAAATAGGATCGACCCCTTTAACTACATTAATAACAGTTACTTTTCCTCCTAATAATTTTAAAAGCTTAGCCGCCATTTGTAACCCAAAAACCGATTTATCGGAATAGTCCACGGGTACTAGTATGTGATTGGTTGTTGCATCCATATTTTTTTTCTATTTTTGAAGTTCGTCTTTACAAAATTAAAATTATTATTACACTAAGAAGCGTAAAAACTTAATATTTTATTACTTAATTAACAATAAAGAAACTACACCATGAGAAGAATTCCGGAATCTGAATTAATCATTAACCACGATGGCAGCATTTTTCACCTGCATCTTAAACCTGAAGACATAGCCGATACCATTATTTTGGTGGGGGATCAAGATCGGGTTGAAGTGGTATCCTCATTTTTTGACACGATTGAAATAAAAAAACAAAATAGGGAATTTATTACTCACACAGGTACTTATAATGGTAAGCGGATTTCTGTTGTTTCTACAGGAATTGGTACTGATAACATTGACATAGTAATTAATGAGCTGGATGCTTTGGTTAATATTGACTTAACAACCCGTTTTGAAAAACCTGAGAAGAAAAAATTGAATTTAATCCGGATTGGAACTTCAGGAGCTCTGCAAGAAGATATTCCGGTTGATACGCCCGTTATATCGGAAATTGCCATTGGTTTTGATGGGTTATTAAATTTTTATGCTGATCGCAATAAAATTACTCACAATGAAATGGAGGCCTCATTTAAACAACATCTTCAGTGGAATCCACAGCTTACAGCCCCCTATTTTGTTGACTGTTCCAACAGTTTACTTAATAAAATAGGATTCGATATGCGAAAAGGTATCACTATCTCAGCACCGGGCTTTTATGGCCCACAAGGTAGAGTATTGCGGCTGCCCATTCAAGATGCATTAATAAATGATAAAATTTCATCTTTTTCGACCCAAGGTTTGAAAATTACCAATTATGAAATGGAATGTTCCGCAATTTATGGGTTATCGAAACTAATGGGACATGATGCTGTAACTGTTTGTTGTATTATTGCAAACCGGATGCGTAAAGAATTTAGCAACGATTATAAACCCGTAATAAAAGATTTAATTTTAAAAGTTTTGCAACGAGTAACTGCTTAGATTTTATGGACCCTCGCGAAATAGATTCATTAATTAAACTTTTAGACGATCCGGATGCAACAATTTTTCAAGCAATTCGAATCAAATTAAACCAAATGGGCACCCAAGCCATACCCCATTTAGAAAAAGCTTGGGAAAACTCGTTGGATAATTTATTTCAAACCCGAATTGAGAACATCATTCAAGATATTCATTTTAATGAGATTAAAAACAAACTGATTCGATGGGAAAAAAGCCCTCATGATTTGATATCAGGTGCTATTTTAATTGCAAATTTTCAATATCCTGAATTAAATTTTGAAGAAACACGTCAGGCGATAGATAAAATTAAACAGGATGTGTGGATTGAAATAAATGATAACTTAACGGCACTCGAAAAGATTAAAATAGTGAATCATGTTTTTTTTGAGGTTCACGGATTTTCACGGAATAATACGTTTCAAAATAGTCCACATAGTAATTTTATTAATCAGTTATTAGAAACAAAAAAAGGTTCTCCCATTGCATTGGCTATTCTATACGCAGGAATCTGCCAGCAATTAAAAATACCTGTTTCAGGAGTAGCATTACCCAAAAATTTTATTCTCTGTTACAAAGACCCTTTAATACCCGCCATTTATGATGATGCAGGCCAAGGTGTTTTGTTTTATATTAACCCATTTAACAAAGGAGTTGTGTTTGGAAAGAAAGAAATTGAATTGTTTATAAAACAGCAAAAATTAGAGAATAAAAAAACCTATTTTCAACCGTGTACTAACAAAGAAACCATTACCCATTTATTAAATAGTTTGGTTGAATTTTACGAAAACCGGGGTGAATTAACAAAAGCAACTAATTATCGTTCTTTAATTAAAATTTTATATTTTTGACCAAAATTAATTTTATATCTATGGCAGAAAAGAAAGAAACACCGCAGGAGATTGATTTAATTGATGTGTTTTCAAGAATTGGAAACAGCATTCAAAATGGATTATCAAAGATTGGCCAATTATTTGTTGGTTTGTTCAACATAATAGTTGACATTACTAAATTCTATTTCAAAAATGCATTAATCATTATTGGTTTTTTGCTAATTGGTTTTGCTCTTTCTAAGTTTTATTATAAAGCGCAAAAAAATTATTATAGATCCGTTGCTTACATAGAGTCATTTACAATACCGAATGCTAATTTAATAGACTATATTAACAACATACATACACTCTCCAAAAACAATGATTCCATTGCCATTAGTAATGTGCTAGGTATTACGGTTAATGAAGCTGCTGAATTAAAAGATTTGGAAGCATTTTGGTTGATTGATAATAACAGTGATGGCATTCCCGACTATGTTGATTATAAAAATGCTTTTCAACCAGACACCATTACTAAGTCTGAAAGAATTACCAGCCGTTTTACCGTTGAACTTCTGACCTATAATCCTGAGATTTCTACCAATGTTCAAATTGCATTGGAAAAATACTTAAATTCATACCCACAAATCGAACAAATTGTAAGTGTTAAAAAAGAAAACTTAAATCGTTCCATTAAGCGACTAAGTTCTGAACTTATCATGCTTGACAGTTTAAAAGGATATGAATATTTTCAAAAAGAAAAAGAAAGGCTTAAGTCTCAAGGCGGTGTTTTAAAATTGGGAGAATTATTAGTACGCACTAGTGATGATAAGGATGTTCCCACTAGACTTTTACATACAGAAACTATTACCATAAATGAACGGATAAATAGTGATTATTCAGAGCTAGAACTTAAGACTCAACCGTTTCAGTTTATTACAAAATTTGCTGTAGTTAATAATCCAGTAAACCAATCAACAGAAAATAAAGGTCAAATGAAGTTCTTTATTTTATTCTTTTTACTAGGCTCGATAGCTAGCATTGCTTATCGATATGGAATAACTATCTACAAATTTATGACTAAATAATTACCACAAAATATTTTCTTAATAAGGCTATCCTAAATCGGTAGCCTTTTTTTGTTGCTTCTCAATAGATAATAGAGAAAAAACAGCTTTTATTGAAGTAGAAAATGTTGCAATAAAGCGTATTTTATACAAAAAAATGGCAATAATCTTATAAGGATTTTTAATAGCCATTTCCAAAAATAATGGTGTTTTAATAAACCCGAATTTTTGTATCAAGAGTTCCTGTATGTTGGTGGGATGCATGATATTCCGATACCCATCGCTGATGCAATTAAATCCACTTTTTGTTAGGTATTCCAATGAAATAATATGAATTAAAGCATACAACGGATAAGCTTTGTGAAAGTTTGGATTGATCCGGATTTCTGAAATATTGGCTTCCTGTTTATCGTAACAATAAACCACCGAATAACCAATTAATTCATTGCCGCAGAAAATACCCCAGAAATGAATAATATCCTCAAATCCAGTGTATTTTGAAAGTTCCAAATTGAAGTTTATCTCTGACTTGGTCTCTTTTTTCCCATATCCCTCCAATGTTTTTTTATAAACAGGATAGCCATTCTCTATTAAAAATTCCAGTGATATCCTCTTTACAATATTGTTTAACAATCCTTTTTTAACCTGGTTCCGGATATTGGCACTTTTATAATCAGATAGCTCAGTAGCTTCCGTTTTAATAACTGCAAACCAGCCATCGCTCCCTAGGTTTTCTTTTGCATAACTCCACCAAGCCAATTTCCCTTTAAGTTCACGCAATAGTTTTTTTTCGTCAACATCCACCGATGGATTTTCCTGAATTATCGGCCCTATGGGGATAATTATTTGTCCATATTCCCGCAACACCAAATTACCAAAACGTAAATATCCAACGCCTTGCGCATTAAGTAATTCCGTATATCGGTTTATCCATTCCATAACTCAATGGGTTGATTTGGTAAAAGAAAAAAAACCCATTAAGGAACCCAGACCATAGGAAAAGTGTAGTACCATGAACGACCCTATCAAATGGATTGGATTTACTTTATGGAGATTTTTCAATGCAATTAAACCGATGGCACTAAAATAGGAACTAAATGAAATCAGAGCAAATAAATAAAACAAATAATGGATAAATAAACCCGCCAGCAAAGGAATAAGAATTGATAAAACAAAGACCAAAGGAATATAATGCCGGAGGCTCAATGAAGAAACCCGCTTAGTAATCTTCCAAGTTTTTACATTCCAAAAGCCGTTCCCGTATTGGTTTTTTGCCAAACCGAGATAGCTTTCACGGGCAAAATAGGTCACTTTAAGGGAAGGGTCGAGCCAAATGGAATAACCGGCTGCTAAAATCCGTCTCGAAAGTTCTATATCGTGGTTACGAATCAGTGCCTCGTTATACAGGCCAACTTTTTGGAACAACTCTTTTTTGTAAAGTCCAAAAGGGACGGTATCCACTTTTTGCAAACCAGTGGCACCAATCCGAAAAACAGAATTTCCCACACCAAACCGATGAGAAAGAACGAATTGGATTGCCCTTGTTTTTGGTGTATCCAACTTGAGCTTTGTTTCAATGGAACCACCAATAACATCACTACCGGGTTGAGCCAACTTTTCATACAGCCCATTTAAATAGCCCTTTGGATAAATTGCATGGGCCCCGGCAATTAATACATTATCGAAGCTTGCCTGTTGAATTCCCAAATTCAGGGCAAAAGGCGTTTTCTTTTTTTTGTTCTCAATCAACTTTAAATTGGGAAACCGTTTCCGGTATTCATCAATTATTGATAAGGTATTATCGGTGCTTCCGCCATCAACAACTAATATCTCTAATTAAGATTGCTGGAAACCATTGTTAATCAAAGAATCGAGACAATCCTTTAAATATTTTTCCTCATTCAGGCATGGTATGACTACGCTTATTCCCACTTTTGCAGATATTAGAGATTAGAATTGTTACTGGTTACTGGTTGCTGGTTACTGGTTACTGGTTACTGGTTGCTGGTTGCTATTTATAACCTCTAACTTCCAACTTCGGTCTTCTGACTTCCGACTTCCGACTTCGGTCTTCTGTCTTCCTTCTTCATAACTTACTATATAAATCCAGCAGTTTTTCCTCTTGTGACTTCCAATTATAGTTTTCTTCGATTACCTTGGGCCCATTTTCCGACATTTCATTCAATCTGTGTGGTAACTTCAATAATTTACTCACCTTATCAAGTACCTGTTTTGTATCGTCTAAATTAACACAAATACCGGTATTCGAAGCTTCAACATAATTTTTATAAAGAGGAAAATCATTGGTAATAACCGGCAATCCGTGTTGCATGTATTCAAATATCTTAGTTGGTAGCGATTCTTTATAATTGGGGATTGGTTTTAAAAGTGCCAACCCGATATCGGCTTTTGCTAAAAAGTTTCCAACCTCTTTATAATCAACTTTGCCGTGAATAAATACCTTTTGCGACAAATCATGTTCCGTTAGGAATTGCTTTAGTTCTTTTTCAAGGGTTGAAGGGCGCACCTCTCCAACCAGGTCCAGCGTAACTTCAGTACCCAATTCATTCATCCGTTGAACCAATTCCAGCATTTCCCAAACCCCGCGCAGCGGATGAACCACTCCGCTATAAACCAGTCGGATTGGAGAACCCATTTCTCTTTTTGCATCGATAGGGCCAATTGGCAGTGGATAATTCAATACAACTAAACTCTTTTTTTTAGGATAATAATTCAAGTAGGATTCCTCCGCTAATATCAGTTTTGAATAAAAAAGCAAGGCAATCCGTTCTACTAAGAAATAGGTTATTTTCAAAATTGGGATAAGGAACTTTGGCAGCCAGTCCTTTGATTCCAGCGATAACCGGACATTCTCATGAACATCGAACAGTACTTTTTTACCGCTTAAACGCAGCAGAACCCCGGTAAACATCAATTCAGGGTCATGAAAATGATAAATCCTTGCTCGAACCGAAAGCGCTTTCCGATACATTTTAAAAGTAACTTGCCACATCCGCACCATCCGCGATTTTGATAACTTAATGGGAATCAATGTTACCCCATCCACTTGAACCGAATCTTTGATAGGGGCAATCAAAAAAACAACGTAACCGGAATTGGCAAGGCTGATGCATTCCTTGTGGAAAATGCGGATATCGAACGGTGGATGCACCGAAGTAAGATGACAGATTGTATGTTCCTTATTTTTATCCACTAATTACACGAATCCAATTTTCTACTTTCTTAAATTCTTCTCGTATTTAATTATTAATCCCGCATCCATAACTGCTGCCACAAAATAACTGATTAACTCAAATAATAAATATACGGTTAGGAATTGTTCTATCCCTTTGAACGGAATCCAATTCAACGAAAGTATTAAAATAAAATAAAACATTTGCCATAAGGAGAGAATACCAATTTTTTCAAATGCAGTAAAAACAATGTTAAAGGGGGAAATCACAAATTTTAGGGCAAAAGCCCAAACCAATATTTTCGCATAGGTGCCTGAATCAGACCATTCATTGCCAAAAACAAAGGTGAACAATTGAATCCCCCAAACATCGATTACCGTTGCAAAAAGTATGGCTATTGCCGATAAGGAGATAAATACCGCTAGCACTTCCTTTTTGATGGAAGCCTGTTCATTTTTCATTTGAGCAAACCGTTGCAACAAAACCTGTGAAAGCGAAGCTGTAACAAGCGATAACGGTAAAATAAGTACCATTCGTGCCAAATCAAAATAACCGGTAGTTTGAGAATCAAACAAACGGTTGATAATTAGAATGGGAAGGAGCAAACTTAGAGCATTCATTAAAGAAGGAATCCCATTTTGAAGGGGAAAGCTGCGGTATTGTTTTGCGGCAGTTTTCATCCCAGTAATGGAAAATAATTCTTTTATGGATATTTTTGAACGGATTTTGAAACCAGCATGAATTATATTGGCGAGTTGACCCAGCATATCGCCCACAACCAATCCAATGGACAAATACCATTTGCCGAATGCCGATTGTACAGTTCCTTCAGTCAACCTTCGCACTATTTTATTATTAGATGAAAGGGCAAACCATTTAATTCGGATAAGGTAATAATTCAAAGCTTGATACATGCCAAATAAAAGGATAGAAATCGGCAACCAATACAACCAGGTAAGCCGTTCCGTTGGAATACTAAACCAATCTGCTATCTGTTGGGTAAAAAACCAGCAACCAATTCCAAGCAGTAAGGAGAACAGTAAAGAAAGGGTAACCGACAAACCCAATAAATGGTTACCGGTTTTTTCATCCTTTGGCAAAACAATGGCTTGTTCGTATCGGAAAGAGGTCAAGGTAGCAGCTATTCCCAATAGGCTCATGTAAACGGCAAAAGCTCCAAAATCGTTTGGGGAATACAACCTACGAAGAATCACCTGAAAACCGATGAATATTAGTTGGGCTATAACGGTGCCCAATACCAATATGCTAAGATTTTTTACGATGGGTTTTCGAAATGTGTTTTTGATAAACATGATATACTTTTATTTTTTGCAATTTTCAGTACTTTATTCACCTTATTAAAATCCTAACAACCACTTCCAAACCGGTTTAACATATATTCTCTTATTTTCATGTTCAATTACCTCTTCTTCCGAATCCGTTAAAATAAACCCTTCATTCAAACCATAACAATTCATTGCATCCAGTAAACCTTCCATCTCCCTTTTTCGTGTCAAACTATCGAATACTGACCAACTCACTTGAATGGCTTCAACTATCTTATTTTTTTCTCTTACCAGAAAATCACATTCTTTTTGTTGAAAATGATAGTAAACATCATTCCCCCTACGTTTTAACTCAATAAAAACCAGATTTTCCAAGAGTTTTCCATTATCTTCAGAGAAGTGAAATCCTAATTCCCTTATTAAACCCAAATCAACAAAATATACTTTTTTGGGATTCTGAAACTGCTTTTTAACGGAAACATCATATTTATTTACAATAAACAATAAATAGGTATTTTGCAAATAACCCAGATAGTTTTTAACGGTTGTGGCATTTTTTACGCCAATTACTTTAGTCAGGCTATTGTACGAAACCAGTTTTGATGTATTGCTTGCCAAAAAAAAGACCAGTTCCAATAACTCCCTTTCATTGGTTAATCCGTTCCGAACCATAACATCACGGTAGAGGATGCTCTCATATAATGATTTCAGGTATTGATTGTTACCTGATTGCAAATATGCAGGAAAACCTCCTTTTTGAAAATATCCATTAAAATGGGATTTCATCTCAGCTTTACCTTGGGTTGAAACCGCAGATTGCTCACTAATACTTATTTTATTAAAATTTAAATACTCCAAAAACGAGAAAGGAAACAGCTCATGTAAAAGATAACGTCCGGTTAAGCGTGTTCCTAACTCTATACTGAGCATTGTAGCATTTGATCCGCTTATGTAAATTTTATTTCCATAATCATAAAGCCTCCTCACAAAACGCTCCCAACCTTCGATATTCTGTATTTCATCAAAATAAAAGGTAGTCTGTATCCCATAGAGTTCAATGAATAATTCTATTAAAATTTGAAAATCCTCTACAGAAAAACTTAATAACCGGTCATCATCAAAATTTAGGTAATACGATTTTTCGATGTTTCTTTCTCGCAACTCATGCAATAGGGTAGTTTTTCCACAACGCCTCACTCCGGTAATCACTAATATTTCTTTATTCCGGTCTAATTTTCCTAATCGGGCTAAATCGGATGGCTTGAAACTCAGATTCTGCTGATCAACAATTACTTGCCTTACTATTTCTTTGTCTATCATGCAACAAATATACAAAGTTTCTATTATTAACGCAAACTTATAGCCAATAGTTTCTATTATTAACGCAAGCTTTTGGTATATCGTTTCTATTTATAACGCTAACTTCAGGCAAATAGCTTCTATTGATAATGCGAACTTTTCCAGATAGAGGATATTTCTAAAATTAGTCGTTAAACAAATTCCTTTTTTGCAGGCTACCCTTTTTAACCAAAAATCTTTGACATGTATCCGAACAATATCCGGCCATTCTTAAATGCAAATAAACCACATTTTCGAGCGTTTTATGATATAAGGAATTACAATATACAACCATTATTGGTATTGATTAATAACATTTATATGTTATATTTGTAATTATTAAATAACAAAATAATGGAAAAGTTACTTTTGAAATCGAACCAAAAAATTGAAGCAATAGATTTAACATTTCAACGGTTTTTAATAAGTGAAAATTTATTTAAACATCGTTTAATTGCCATAAAAGGAGCACGAGGCACAGGAAAAACAACCCTGCTTTTACAATTTGCCAAAAAGTATCTACCAAAGGATAACACGGTGCTTTATTTTGCCATGGATGACCTTTTCTTTACAAAAAACACACTTTACAGTCTGGCTGAACAATTTATCATTAATAATGGTAAGTATTTATTAATAGATGAGGTGCACAAATACCCGAATTGGTCGCGAGAATTAAAGTTAATTTATGACGATTTCCCAGGCATTCAAATTATTTTTACTTCTTCATCCATTCTAACTATTTTACAGGCTGAATCAGATTTAAGCCGCAGAACAATATCCTTTGAGTTGCCGGAATTATCATTACGTGAATTTATTGAATTAGAAAGCCAGATTAAATTACCCGTTTTAAAATTGAATGAAATATTAGAAAATCATCAGGAAATTGCCTTCGGCATTTTAAAAAAAACAAAACCCGTATTTGAATTTAATAAATACCTAAAATATGGCCAGTACCCCTATTTTATTGAGGGTATTGAAGATTACTATCAAAAAGTAATGAGCACCATTCAACTCATAATGGATGTGGATATAGTGGCCATTGAAAATCTGGATTATAACAACATAGTAAAACTAAAAAAATTACTATTTGCAATTGCTACCAGTGTACCTTTTACACCCAATATCAGCAAATTAAGCGAAAAAATTGAACTCTCGCGTCCCTTTATGATAAAAGCGTTGGAGATATTGGAAAAAGCACATTTAATTATTCAACTCCAACAAAGCAACAAGGGCATTAGCCAACTAAGTAAGCCAGAAAAATTATACATAAGAAACACCAACTTAATATATACTATTGCTGATGAAAACGCAGTTACCGGAAACCTGAGGGAAACCTTCTTCATAAATCAACTATTGCACAGTCACAAAATAAATTTGCCTAAGGCCGGAGACTTTTTTGTTAATGATTCCTACACTTTTGAAATTGGAGGAAAAAATAAAACCCGTCAACAAATAAATGCTCTAACGCAAGCGTATTTGGTAAAAGACACTATAGAAACTGGAGTTAACCGGACTATCCCTTTATGGATGTTTGGATTTTTGTATTAAAGTGTACAGTATCTCACTAATAATTAGCAATTAATGACTCATAAGGGATTTTCATTTTATTATGCAAATTTCTTATCATATTCAATGTTAATTTCCTCTTTTTATTAAATATTTCAGATACTCTACTTTTATAACCGATTATATTTGCCAAATCATTATTATCCATATCCATTTGTTCCATTCTGAATTTTATAGCCTCAATTGGGTCTGGAGCTTCAATTGGATAATAGATATCTTCATACTTTTCGATTAATATACTAAGTAATTCAGCCTCATCACCTTCATTTGAATTAACTGGCGAATCAAATATAACTTCAAGTCTTTTTAAAGCTTCGTTATAATCATTTTCTGTTTTTATTACTTTAATTTCCATCCTTTTATATTATATCTGCATTTATATTATTGTATTGGCTATGCGTTCCTATGAATCTTATAAATACCCACTGTCTGATATAATTTATCTGAACAATTAATCGGTACTTATTTCCACAAATGTTAAATACAACTCGACCATTTTTTAAAATGCTTGCTTTAGGATACTCTGCTCTAATATCGTTAGGTGATGACCAATTAGCTTTAGAAGATTCTTTAAACCATGTTTTTAATTGCTCTTTTGAATCAGATTGTTTTTCCCAAAATTCTCTTAGTATCTTTTTTGCAATTACTCTCATTGTATTATTACTTGTTAGTACAAAGATATCACAAAATTACCAATTTGGTATATTTACTAAAAACTTATTGTTGAATTTTTCAAGGCTGAAACTTGCATACCTAAAAAAGTACGAACCGAACCAGTTTATTTCAATGACCAATCCTCCACCCCTAGGGGTTGGAATGGTATGTGGACTCCGCTCATTGGGGTTATCGAGAATATTTTTTTTGAGGGCCAGTTGGCGGATTAAGAAGGTTAAAAAAACTGTGATTATAAATGGAATTCAGAAACTATAATAGAGAACCAATTCTTAAGACAATACCACTTATTTGCTTAGTACTTTGATGATAACACTAACAATCCGTTCCTTTTGTATTTCAGATAGATTCGAACCTGAAGGTAAACATAACCCATTATTGAAAAACTGTTCGGAGGTTCCGTCAACATAGGCCGGACAATGGGCAAAAACAGGTTGCAGGTGCATGGGTTTCCATAGTGGCCGGCTTTCAATGTTTTCAGCATCCAAGGCCAATCGGATGGTTTCGCGGGTTACGCCACCGGTAAGCTCCGGATTAACAACCATGGTGGTAAGCCAATAATTGGAATAAGCACCTTCCCGTTCGTTTAAGAAAGTGATACCCGAAATGTTTCCCAATCGATTAAGGTAGAAATCGTGGTTGGCTCTACGTTTCAGTATTCTATCATCAATAACTTCCATCTGGCCACGACCTATTCCAGCTACTATATTGCTCATACGGTAATTGTAACCAATTTCGGAATGCTGATAATGAGGGGCATCGTCTTTTGCTTGTGTAGCCAAAAACCTCGCTCTTGAAATGTATTTGCTATTCCTTGAAATAAGAGCACCTCCCCCGCTGGTGGTAATAATCTTATTTCCGTTGAATGAAATTATGGAAAGATCGCCCAATGTACCACATGATTGATTCTGATGCCTACTTCCTAATGCTTCAGCAGCATCTTCAATAATAGGGATTTCAAACCGATTGGAAATTTCGCGGATGGCGTTCATTTTGGCGGGCATTCCATATAAATGAACCACTACAATTACTTTTGGCTTTTTCCCCAGTTTTATTCGGTCCAAAATAGCCTTTTCAAGCAAAACCGGGTTCATATTCCATGATTCCTGATCGCTATCCACCAAAATCGGCATTGCCCTTTGATATATTATGGGATTAATGCAGGCCGCAAAAGTAAACGTTGGGGCAATTACTTCATCCCCATCCTTAATCCCGAGAACCATCATAGCCGTGTGAATGGCAGAGGTACCGGAAGTTAACATCAATACGTTTGGAACACCTAAATATTGGCCTAACTCTTTTTCAAAAGCGGTTAGATTGGACCCCACTGGTGCAATATAATTTTCATCGAAAGCTAACTGGATGTATTTTTGTTCGTTACCACTCATGTGGGGCGGCGAAAGCCAAATCTTTTCATTCATAAATTAAATATTTGAAGGTCAAATATAGAAAAAAAGAGGTTCAAATTTGACCTCTTTTAACATTCCAGTAAATAACATATTATTATTTAATGTCGTTTAGTTAAGAAATATTCACCCCTATAATCCCCTCAAGTGGATACGTGCTCCATAGCAGCAATGCTAGTCCTCCTTTGAGGGAGGTGCCCGAAGGGCGGAGGGTGAAAACCTTAACTAAACGACATTGTATTATTATTAGTTATCATCACTAAAAACATCCTCAAGGTTAATTAATAAATCATCAAAAATACCCACTTTAATATGGTCGTTTTGTACATATTTTCCATCTAACCGGTATTTCCCTTTTTTATCTAGCTTAAAAACATCTACCATATTTTCGCCGGGATAAACCATCCAATATTCCTTTATGCCTTGTTCCTGATATAATTGAAATTTAATTTTTGCATTATTTTCGGCACTAGCAGGAGAAAGTATCTCTATTATCAAATCCGGTGCATCTACGCACCCTCTATCGTCCAATTTCGAAGTATCGCAAATTACACAAATATCGGGCTGCACTACGGTAAATGTTTGTTCATCACCTTCTCCTTTTGGGAACCTAACATCAAAAGGAGCAGAATAGACTTTACATTTCTTTTGGCGCAAAAATTAACAATTTGAATATACAATTCACCTGAAGCTTGTTGATGCCTGCGAGCTGAAGCCGGTGACATTTTATATACCTTTCCTTTAAGTAACTCAACCCTTTCCTGAAAACGCCAAGTTAAGTATTGTGCATAATTATAGGTTTTATTTAAATCTAATGATGCAATATTTGTTTCCATATATATGCCTTTCTATTGCAAAGATAGGTAAAAAACAAACCTATCATAAAAATTTATCCTCGTGCATGGTTTTGCCGAGTGCTGTTAAGAATATTATCTTTAAGTCGAGCCATAACGACCACTTTTCCATATACTTTTTGTTTACCAAAACTTTGTCAGGAAAAACTATCGTATCGTTGTACTCTTGGGGATTTTCTTGTTTTGCCAGAAGATGCTCTTCGTGCATGTATTTCAATGAGGCGGCACCGGTTAAACCGGGCTTTAACTGCAAAATAATGCGGTCATCGCCCACCAATTTATCGGCGTATCCCGGAACATCAGGCCGGGGACCCACAAAACTCATATCGCCCCGGATAATATTCCACAATTCAGGAAGTTCGTCCAATTTGTATCTACGCATAAATTTCCCTACCCAGGTAATACGGTTTTGCTCATGTGCAGCCACGGTAGTATTTGATTTTGCTTTCTTCATACTACGGAATTTATGCAATTTAAACGGCTTACCATTTTGACCTATTCTCACCTGCGTATAAACTACAGGCCATCCCATGGTAAAACCAACAACAATAATAAAAATAAATAGTAAGGGTGACAAAATTACAATGGAGAGAATGGCTAAAAAATAATCGAAAACTTCTTTGATAACTTTACTACCCGGTTTATTAAGGTTGGGTACAAACTTAAGTTCACTAATCTCTTGATGGCGAACTAGAAATGAAAGAGAAAATAAAAACAAAAATATTGGTACGCTAAACAAGCTGTTTCCACTAAAAAAGATAAATAGGGTGCACACAAAAAGCATCATCGAAAATAATGGATACTTATTAAAGTAAAGTACGCTGTAATAAAACGATACTAATAAAAAGAAAAGTAAAAAGACGGCACCTAAAAGTCCTGAATACAAAAGTGCTGACAACACGGGATTGTGAGGGTAATCCAAATGGGAGGAGTCTCCATAATACGCAGTACCAAATGCTTCTAAATACTCAAAACCTCCTCCAAACAGCTGATGAATCGTACGTTGATTTTGAAAATAAGCTATTGCAAATTCCCATTTATCGAACTGATAGGTTTTGTGCGTCAAATAAGAAAAATGCAAGGTCTCAATTCCAACTCCTTTTCCAAAATAATTCTCTGCCCATTTATCAGCAATGGGTTGTTTCGATTGAACAGCCCAAAACACTACTAAAAAAAATACAGCTAAAATTAAGGTTAAAGGCAGCAGATTTTTAGTGAAAACAGTTGTAACATTTACTTTTTTTCTAAAAAAGAAAGTTATCTGTAATGCCAGTAAGCCAATAAATAAAAGAATTAAAAGGAATATGGAACGGGTTGAATATGAGAAAATAATATTACCTATTAATATTAAAACCAAGGTAAAGGACACACATCGCTTCAAACGATTTTCACTTTTCGAAATTCTGGGATACAAACCCACCAAACCTAAAAAGGAATACAATGCATAAAAATTCTTATCGTCGTTTATAGCTGTTCCCCAAGGTGTTTCTATTGGGATTTCAATTCCTAAAACTTGCAAACCATGTTTAAAAATGCCTAGCAACGCAACAAAGATGGAAGTTACCCAGATTACACGGCTCATTTTTTTAAATACCCAGAAAAAACCTTCCTGATTACGGGAATAGTATGTAAGGGCAAAAAATATCATTAAAAAGAAAAAGTTAATGATAAATTCCCCAAAATCGCGCAATGCTTTACCATAATAAGCTTCGGATAAAATAAAACCAATTATAAAAAATACTCCTAAAAAAATAAGTGGATTGAAGGTTTTTAGAAACTCAAAAATATATGCTTTCCGAAATAGGTTCCCTTTTAACGAATAAAAGGCTGCAATGCCAAGAATAATCAATGATGGTATAAAAAGATATTTCACCCCGGGAAGCACCATCCGAAGAAACCATAAGGCTACTGAAATCTGAAATAGTTGGCTTACTAATCTATTCTTATCAAATGAAAATCGCCATAGCTTTAAACTCATAAAAAAGTGCTAATTTCTTGGAAAAGGAAAAATTTTGTCAACTCTCCAATTAACAAAGAAAAGAATTCCAATTGAAACAATCAATGCTAAAATATCCTGATGTAAATAATAATGATTTAATAGGACAAAACCAATAAACAGCATGTTCAATACAATTGCATACAAATCAACCTTTAAATGCGACCAACCTGCTCTTGTGAGCCGCTGATACCCATGTTTCCGATGGGCAACGCTTAAAGGTTCCTTATTGTGCCAACGACGGTATAAAGTAAATGTGGCATCGAACCAAAACAGTGATGTAAGGATTAACCAATTGGAAATATTCAATTCCGAAGAATTATGGTAATAAATTCCTAATACGACCAAAATAAAACCAAGCTGTGTGCTGCCCACATCACCCATAAATATTTTGGCTTTGGGCCAATTCCAAACCAAAAAACCGGCAACTGACGCAATTAACACCCATAAAATAGGCTGACCAACAATTAAAAAAATACCCAATGAAACTAGTATCGCCTCTTGAGAAGCATAGGCATCAATACCATCCAAAAAATTAAAAAGATTGATGAACCAAATGATACCAATAAAAACTCCAAAATTCAAAAACCAAAACACAAATGGGTTATGAAGATTTGGCACCAACTGAAAACCTCCCAAAAAGTAAAGGGAGCCCAAAGCAGAAATGGCTTGCGCTAAAATACGTGCACCCGGTTTTATATCGAAAACATCATCCAACAAACTGACCATTGCCAAAACCAGACCCGACAATAAAGCAAAAAATAACCTAGCTTCAATTTGATTTTGTAAAAATAGGTATGTTAACCCACCGAACCAAGTTAATACAATGGCCAACCCACCACCCCTAGGCGTTGGAATGGAATGCGAACTGCGCTCATTGGGGTTGTCGAGAATGTTTTTTTTGAGGGCCAGTTGGCGGACTATGTAGGTTAAACCAAATGAAGCTAAGAATAAAATTGTTAAATGCCCAATCATACATAAGAATTTAGCCACGAATCCACGAGGTTTCGGGACAGGTTACACGAATTATTCCTTTCAGTCATGAAAACGCTGCGCTTAGTTTTCACGAATTATTAAAAGGAAACATCCCAATTTCAAAAAAAAAAAAAATTAAATTGATTTCATAACATCTTGCAAAACTTGTTTTGGTGTAAATGGTGGGTGAAAGTTTAATTCTTTAAAAGTCCTGGTGTTATCAATGACCATACTTCCAAATAACCGATTGTATAAGTTGGGCTTGATTAATTTAATCATTTTTTGAAAAATTAGAGTAAATGTAATAAAGTATTTCTTTTCATTAGTTGCCTGAACTAAATTATTAACAAATTCAGAAGTGCTTAATATTTGACCATCTCCTGCTAAAAAAATTCCTGATTTATTTTGATAAATTACTTCTTGAATTAGTGCCACTAGATTTCCAATATAAACCATGGCTCGCTTATTATAAATTCCATTGAAAGGAATGAATTTATATGTCTTCACAAAACGGGCTATCTTTAAAATGTTTCCCTTTACTCCAACGCCATAAACAACCGGAGTACGAATTATGGAAACCGTAAAATTCTCATCATTTAGTTTCATTAGCCGTTTTTCAGCATCTAACTTGCTTTTACCATATGCATCCGAAGGAAAGCATGGTGAATCCTCTTTCCATGGGTTTTGTTCAGTACTGTTTTCACCATATACCTTTACGGTACTCATAAAAATAAATTGTTTAACTCCATCGGCTTTCGCTTTTTGGGCTACTTCAAAAGCCAAATCTGAATTTATTTTAAAATATATTTCATCAGAAATGGATTTATCTTGATGTACAATTGCAGCTACATGAAACACCACCTCGGTTTTTTTAAAATCTATTTTAGAAGGTTGGTTTTCTATTAAATTAACTTCAGACACCTGAGATTGTGTGGAGTTATTTTTAAAATAGGTGCCAATGAATGAATTGGAACCAGTGATCAATACATTTCTATTTTCCATTGAATTGACTTAAGATTTCTTTATTCTTTTTTCTTCGATAACTATCGTATATCCAACCCCATTTATTAAAATATTTGAAAAGGGATAACAAAAATGTTTTAAAGAGAAAAAAACTTTGATGGGCTCCCCTTCCGTAATCGTGATAAACATGCACATATGGATACATTATCAAATCGTACTTTATACCAATCCGACGAGACAAATCCACATCTTCAAAATACATAAAAAAACGTTCATCAAATAATTGACCATTCAATTTATCCGATTTTAACAGCATAAAACAGCCCGATAAAATACCAATTTTAAAAGGTGTCTCATATTTAGCATCTTTTAAAATGTAATTACTTGCCCTTTTATTAAACACTTTAGATAAAAAAGGAACAAAACGAATAATTAAATTAAGCGGAATCGGTAATATTTTAGGCAAATATTGAATGGTATCGTCGGGAAAAAAAATCCGGGGTGTCAACATTCCAATTTGAGGATTATTATCATAGTAATCCACCAATATTTCCAATACATTATTTGGTATAACAATATCCGGATTTAGTATTAAATGATATCTCCCGAGCTTTTCTTTTTGCTTTAGAATTATGTTATGGCCAAAACCAAACCCATTATTGCTCCCACTCGAAACATATTCAATTCGTTTATTATTACAAAGTAGAGCTATATCCTTATTAGGCGAGTTATCAACAATATATAACTTGCTATCTATTCTGGCACTTAAGAAACTATCAATCGTTTTCTTAAGTATATTATGATCATTATTAAATGTTACTATTGTCGCTGTTAAATAACAATCCATTTATTTTAAAAGTTTAATAATCAATTTTCCCCATGAATCTAATTCACAATATTCCGAAGTTTTCCCTTCAACCGGATTTAAATTTGATAAATCACCCTTAATAAGGAAACTCATTTTACTGACTAATTCATTTACATCGGTTAAACTAAAAAATGATGTTTTTTTACTTCTTTTTGCTGTTTCATGTGCATAATCCATATCAGCCAATAACATTGGTTTGTCATAGCAAGAAAACTCTGATATCGGTAATCCCCAGGTTTCTAATTTTGAAGGGAAGATTAAACAATCAACATTTTGATAATATTCAAAAATTTTCTCTTTTGTTAATAAACCAACGAAATGGACTGTTTTAAGTTTCGAGTATTTTTTCACGACCCATTCTGAATATTTATTCTCAGATCCATCAATTGTCAAAAATACTTCAAAATTTGAAATTCCCAGTAATTCTAGCTTTATACAAGCTTCACAGATATACTCAAAATTTTTAAAGGTTCTTGGAAAAGATGGGTAAAAAAAACAATACTTATCACTTCTATTCGCTTCCTTAAAATTGTTCGAGATCTCAGGTAACGAAAAAGGATTTGCAACTATAATGTTTTCTTTTTTTAAATCAAACATTTTAATAAATCGATCCGCAATCCAATTTTGCTGAACAATAATAAAATTATTTTTTTTAATATTAATCTTATACAGGTATTTATAAAACAATGAAAACAGCGAAATTTTGGGGCTAAACTTCCAATCGTTAAAATTTGCTTTATAAAAAGGCCCTGGATTATGACAATATACCGCTCTTATATTTGCATTAACAATTGGCGTAATATCATGCAGCGATAACCATAAGAAAGGTTTAAAACGTTTTGATATTTTATGAAAATAAAAATACTCATAATATAATCTATATAAATATGATTTTCTTGATTTAGGAAATTCGATTAATTTAACATTCTTGGTTTTCACCTTCGATTTGCTATATACAAGTGCAATTATTATATAACTATCACTTAAAAGAGAATCTGTTTCAGATAGGCAATCTTGCAAAACAGATAGAGGGCCTCCTTCGAAAATATTGATAGCTGAAATTATTATTGTTCTTTTTTGCATCATAAAATTCCTTTCAAAAAGTTTATCCTACTTTTTCCCACGTACGATTATCGAAATTAAATCTTTTAATAACTTTTGCAGGAATTCCAACTGCTATTGAATATGGAGGAATATTATTATTAACAACAGACATCGTTCCAATGATTGAACCTTTGGCTATTGTCACTCCCGGAAGTATTGAAACAAATTCTCCAATCCATACATTATCTTCAATTACTACATCTTTAGAAACAATTTTCCTGTCTTTTGGCAAAGTATTTGGATTATCATCTTCAATAGAGCCTTTATAAACCCCATGATTATGATCAGTAATAAATACGTTACTCGCTATCAAAACATTATTACCAATTATTACTCTTTTGAGAGCTGCAATGTGAACATGATCATTAATCTGGACGTTTTTACCTATTATTAGAGTTTTACTTTCAGGTATTTCATGAAATACCGCTTCCAACCTAATCCCAACCCCGGTAGTAAAACCATTACCAATTTCAATATATTGTTTACCCCTGATATTAAATGGACGTCGAATTAATCTCGCTCTTTTAAAGAGTAATTTTGTAATTACTTTATCCACAAACAACCTAATTAATCCACACAAGCCATACCTAACATAAAGAAATTTTATTTCCATCTTATTAAATTAATTGGAGTAAACTTATTTTAATTTTTATAAAAAAAAGTTTTTACTTCATCTAAAATCCTTCTAATAGTCAAAATTATGAACTGAATATAGTTAAAGTTTTACTTAATTTTTATTATTATTTTTCTCGTTTTCAACAATATAACCGATAATTAGCGGCAATAAAGATAAAACAGTAAATGTAGGGACACTGAAATGACTATTCCCACTAAACATTAAAAAGTAAAATGTTACTAAATACATTAGAAAAATTTCTTTTAAATAATCTTTTAATTTCCAATATTTTAAAAATACTAATATTAAAAAGTATATGTAAAACATGCAACCAAAGATACCAGAAAATAATAAGGATGAAATTATTGGGTTGTGTGGATAATCTAATCGTTTTGGATCGTTATAAAACTTATCACCATACCAACCTAAATAATCAAATCCATGTCCAAATAATTTATGATTCCATTTATATTTTGTTTGCCAGATATTAAATGCATATTTCCATCTATCAATACGAGAAGAGCTAAATTGTTCTTTGGCAAATTCCGGCATCTCCATTTGTGTTATATTATAAACATATTGATCAAGAAACACGGAATGGTCTGATGTATCATCACAAATCAATTCAATATCGGCAAAGTCAACAATTGTTCCTTCTTTTTGAGAATTCATAAAAGTTTCCATACTATGCTGGTTACCTTTAAATGTATAAGAGCAAGTTACCAAGTACCAATCCTTATCGATTGCTTTTATTTCTTTATTTAAGTTATTTCTAATTTTATTATCATCATTTATCCACCAGCCTATATGAAACGGAAAACCGTCTCCTTTTATAACACGGCATTTAAAATTAAATGTATATTTTCTACCCTTGTGATAATAGATTTCTCTTCCTTTATATAATAAAGGCCAAAATCCTGATCCTTTATATTTTGACACCCTCAGAAATTTGAGGCCTTTCTCTTCCAATATTTCATATTTAACTGAATCATTTTCAGACAACTTCTCCGACCAGAATTCTTTACCATTTGTGAAGTCACCATTATAAAACAGGCTATTCTTATCTCTCGGTTTCGTATTCCAATATGTTATTTCATCATGGTGCAATTTATTAATCTCTGATTTCCATAATACATTATAAAATTCTGTATAACTTTTGTTTGTATCAAAAATTGTATTAATCCTATATAAAGAAACTGTTATGGATTTAACCACAAAGTTATCCTTATTAAAATCAAAATTTATATAAAAAAATACTGTCACAAATGACATTAATACTAAAAATGCAATTAATCCTCTCTTAAAAAAGGAATATATAATAATGTCTTTGTTTTTGGAAAAAATTAACCATAATAAATAAACTATAATTAATAAAAAAAATAGTATATATGCTCTTCTTGAATAACTTAATATGATATTCATTAAATAGATAAGAAAAAACAATAAATTCAAACCATTATGAAATATTCTGTTTTTTATATTACTTATTAATAAAATTAAACCATAAAAAAAGTACAAGGAATAAATATTATAATCAGAAACTAATGAAAACAGTTGATTATAATTAATAACAAAATGTATTAAAGCGAATAAACCAATTAAGGATAGAAATACTAAGAAATACTTTATAATTGTTACCTTAATAAGATCAAATTCATTAGTATCATAGGTTGAGGCGAAGAAAACCAAGAATAATATAATAACTGCGTTAAAAATCTCTTTTAGATTTAGTACCTCAATTTTTTGACTTAAAAATAATGATAGCAAATAAAAAAATAATACTATAAGAAAAGGAGTCGTTTTTTTTATGAAGATTAGAATATCTTTTTTCCATGTTATCAGACTTGCTAATCGAATTAACATATAAATACTGACCATAGGTATAAAACAGTACTTAAACGGTGTAAATATTGTTCTTAAAAAATAAAAAAGAATAGTGAATGAGAATAACCAAGGAGAAATCTTCAATGAATAATTATACAATTTTAACCACATATAATTAATTTTCGACAAATCAGATTTTACAATTACCATGAAATATTGCTAATTAAAGTTATAGATGCTATTCAAGTTAAGCAAAGGTCCTATTTATGAAATGTTAAAACTCTTATCTTTACCTGATATTAATTTAAATATCGCAATAAGCTTTTTCTTCTGTGTTAATCCAACAATTGACAAAATAAAAAATAAAATAATATATCTTAGTAATATATAGTCGTATAACATCATCATTAAAAAACTAATCAGCACGGTACCTATAACAATTAACCAAATATACCTATCGTTATATACTTGTTTTTTACATATTCGTCTATAGGCAATCAGATGAAATAATGCAAGGACTAAATAACTTGCAGAAGTTGTATATGCAGCGGCAACATATCCATAAATTGGGATAAATTTACTATTTAGAATATAATTGATAATAGCAGCAAACACAGTTCCTATTGCAATAACAATTGTTTTTTTGTGATATAATTCAAGACTTGAATAAGTATTATAAACGTACTGAAATAATGCTCCAATAGCTATTGGCATAACTACTAACTTCGCATCCCAAAAATCTCTGGAACCAAGAATTTTAATAGCTTCTGGACCGGCGGTAACAATTAATAGAGTTAAAACACTCATAATTAGAACTATTACCATATTTGAACTTCTGATAGATTTAAAATTGTTTTGACTATAACTTGTATAAAGCCATGGGTTATAAGCTTGTAATACTGCATTTGAAAAAATCAACAATAATACAGCATATTGGAAGCCAAAACTATAAATCCCAGCCTCAGAATTACCGCAAATATTAATTATCATTATTCTATCAATCTGAGTTAAAACCACCATTGCTAATGCATGTGGGATCATTGGTATAGATATCTTCAACGCATACGACCAATATTTTTTTATGTGAAATTCCCAACCATCTCGAATTATTTTAAAATAGTAAAAAATTCCCATTAAAAACATTGGAAAAATAAGTCCTCCAATTCGACCAAAATATCTCTGATTATTGAATACATACAATATAAACAAAAAACAAAAAACAATAGCCCCGATAGAATTGATTATTGATATAAAAATATTCTCTTTATATAGTAATTCAAATTTGTACCTTTCTTGCATGTATAAAACAGATGGTTGGAATAGCAAGTAAACGAACATAATAATAACAAGACTCGGATCTAGTTCCATCCACTTGCCTAATTGAGATTTGAATACAATTGCAATGATTAGAAATGAAATTGCGAAAATGCTACCCAATGTTTGAATCGATGCAAGGAATTTATTTAGTTCAGAAGGAAAATCCATTTTTGCATTACCAATGCTGTATGGTAAACCTAATCCAATAACCACTAAACCAATATTAAGCCACGCAGCAAAATTACTCGCTATCCCATAATCAGAAGTGGTTAATAACCTGGTAAATATTGGAGCTGTGATAATGGCACTTGATCTAATCAGGATATTTGATAACATGTAACCAGACCCTGATTTGATGGCAGCTTTATTTAAATTTTTCGTTTTTTCTTTATCCAAGCAAGTAATTTTTATAATTCTATTTAGCTCAACAATACCATCATGATCTTTAATAAAGGCTTTGTAGTTGAAAATATTCTTTTTTACTTGAGTAACTAATTTGATTTAGAATGTTTTATACCTATTATATGCTTTTTCAAAAAACATTATTAATCGATCGAGTTGTTTTTGAAATTCATCAGTAAGTCTTTTTTCATTTCTTAAAATTGTTTCGCCTTCAGTCATTAAATATTTTAAATTTATCTCCATACCAACTGACTTTATTGCCGCAATATATGCTGCACATGATTTTATGTTATCAATTGAATCAAAAGAAGCTATAAGAGATGGAAGTTCTTCAAAAGAATTAATACGAGTTATACCTTCAATCAATGTAAATGGAACATCGCCAAAAACAATTGATTTTTTACCTAACATAGCAGCTTCATAAGCTCCGGTACCTGTTATCGTTATAACACCCTTGGCATTCTCAATCCATGGCTTTGGATCATTATAATAATTAAGTTGAACCAATTTTACATTGGGAAATTTTCTAACATTCTTATAAAACTCGAAACTTCTTTCTCCCAACATTGCCTGATGCTCTTTAACGTATAATTTCCAACCTATGGGAAGTGATTTTGAAATTTGCTCTATAATAAATAATTCATTAATATAAAATGGGGCTTTCACAAAAGTGGTTGATTCCGGGATCAAATGCAATGGCATATAAACATATTTGTCCTCTTTTTCAGGTTTATCAAAAAACTTATTGGGTCTTAGCAATAACTGTTTCTTTAATTCAACTTTAACATAAAATAGTAAATGTTTAAAAGGCTTAGAGAACAATATATTTTTACGCTTAAGTTTTAAATTTTTATTTGTTATAAAAACATTCCAAAAATAGAATATCTTACCCAATAAATATTTTAAAGTAAAATAAAGACTACTAGGTTGATATTGACTGGTAATTGTACCTTTAAATTCATTTGACATGATGTTGGATTTCTGTCTCATTTTAAGCACATAATCATACTCATTTGCTAATTCGTCTGGTGTCCTTAATAAAAAAGTCTCATATTCTTTAATCAAATATTCTTCTAATTTCACACCAAGACAATAGGTAGGAATTTTATACCCTTCAAACCTTGGATAATCTATATTTAAGTACGGAATCTTTTTATTAAAAGCCACTTCGTTAATTATTGTGCGCAACAATTCTCCATCCTCAATATCTATAATTAAATCTGGGTTAAAATCCTCGAGTACTTCAATTACCCTTTTATACCCTAATTCTAAGAAATACTGACTCTGAGTAAGATCAGAATAACTAAAAAAATTCCTGGTATGATAATGCCTTGTCATTAATTGAGAACTAGTAATCTGAAGATTCAAATTTTTATAATATGAATATTCCTTTTCTATATTCTCTAAATAAGCTATATCGACAGGATGATTTTTATGATTTAAATTAAAACTTACACAAAGCTCTTTTAAATCATAAAGTTTAACCTCTTTCAAGTTTTCCTTAAATTTATAGAATGTATTATTGTTATAATAACATTTGTTATAATAACTCTCTTCAGGATGTATAAAGAATGCACCTACTTTATTATTTTTTGATAATAAATCCTGAGCTATAAAATAGAAGGGAAAGGAAAAACTCTCCTTGCATATTAATAATATTTTTTTGTCTTGTAGCATAATGAAATTTTAATTAACATTAAAATTATGTTGTTAAATCGATAAAATTTATTAAATCAGCATTTTGATTGAATATTTTTTTATTTTCCAATAGCTTGGAAGTATCCCAATTCCACCATTCCAGCTTCTCTAAAAAATCGATAGTTTTATCATCAAATCGTTTTGATTGAATTTTAGCAGGGTTACCATATACAATTGAGTAAGGTGGTATATCTTTTGTAACAATACTCCCTGCTCCTATTATTGAACCTCTCCCTATATTCACACCAGCCAATATTACAGAATTAGAACCAATCCATACATCTTCACCTATAATAACAGGTCCTTTTGTTTGTATGTCTTTACCAAAGTCATCATGAAAAACTAAGTGATTTATAAAACAACTGGTTAACCGCTCAAAAATATGATTGAAATCAACAATACATACATTCTGTCCTATTGAGGAAAAACTCCCAATCTCAATCTTATCCTTCAATGATTTCAGAATAGTTCCTGGTCCTGTAATTGTTACAAATCTTCCTAATATTATGGTGCCATAACATCTCGATTCTGATATTTTACATCCTTCATTTATTAGTTTAATACTGCATTTAGAATCAATTATATAACATGGATATTTTGCATCCGGACTTTTATTTACTATACTATAATTCAAATCGGAATATCTGTCCAATATAATATTCTTTTTATATCTCAGTAGTAACTTCTTCAGATAGTTTTTAACCATAACTAATTAATTCTTAATTTATTCAGTCTAGTAAAAATTGAAATTAAAATACGAAATAACCCTAATTTCATTAATATTACCTTTATTTTATCGTTTCGTTTAGTGAAATTTGAAGTCATTATAAGTTTATAATCCTGTAATACTTTTTTCCTATATTCAGCATAAATTGATTTACCATAATCATCGGTTTGCTTAACTAAATAAATACAGGTAGAAAGTAATGTGGAGAAATAATGAATATGGGCTTTTTCTTCTAATTTTGGATAATTTGATTTAATAAATTCATGCCAAAATTTTGTAGCTACAACCATACCCAATTTATTATAACTAAATTGAGAACGAGTAGTACTCGTTCCTTCCTGATTATAAAAATAAAAAGTTTGGTTACTTAACACTATTTTTTTGGCATCTTTAAAAATTAGCGGCATAACAAGCATATCTTCATAAATCTTACCCTCAGGGAATTTTACTTTACTAAATAAACTTTTTTCATATAATTTTCCCCAAGGCGCACATAATGTTTGTTCCGTAAGAAGGATATCCATTGCTTCTTCATCATTAATGATATTTAACGTACCATAATTTCTTTCAATTGAAAATTCATTAATGTCAAATGAATCATAAATATTCTGATATGAACACATTGATATCCTTGAATCATTATTGCTAAGATTATTTATGAGTTGCTCTAAAAAAAACTTATGAACAAAATCATCGCTATCGATAAATGTTAAGTATTTACCTTTCGCCAATTCAATACCAACATTTCGTGCAATAGATTGACCTGAATTATTTTGATGTATAACCTTTATATTTGAATATTTGGTTGCATATGAATCACAAATTTGAGGACAGTTATCTGGTGACCCGTCATCAATGAGTATTAACTCGAAATTCTGATAGGATTGTGATAAAATACTTTCAATACATCTTTTTAAGTATTTTTCAACCTTGTAGACTGGTACAATAACACTTATTAAATCCCCTGAATTATTTCCCATTAACAATTTCTTTTATTTTTTCTAAATATTGATACCCAGTTTCAGTATCTGGCTCCAGATAACACCCTTCACCCCATTCATTCCATGCATTAACATAAATAAATTCAGAGTATTTACCACTTGTAGTTTCCTTAATATTAAGCAAGTTTTTATAAAATAATTCAGGAGAAGCCTTTTTACACACCATACCTGCATAATTCATTCGTGGAGTGTTATCCCATCTGGTAAATACTCCTCTATAAACAGGCTTATTTGTTTTTTCGATTTTTTTGTTTATAACTTTACTTAATTTAACAGAATTAATCACGCGAGTAACTAATAACTTCTTTTTGAATAATCTATTATTTATTCTTCTTATTAATATTTTGGAAGAATAATACAAATTCTGGGGAACATTTAACTTATGCTTCAATGTATACGTTGGTTCAAAGTTGTAATACGCGTCAACCAGATTATCTCTTTCCTCCAATTTTCCATTGTTATTTGCCACTACAATGTAAATCCCATCAAAACCATTATTAATTGCCTGATTATTCCAGCAATCTAACATTTCAGCAAGACACTCAATATCCCCACTCCTGTAAATATTTAAAACAGGTTTATTATCAATCTTGATATACCTTTTATCCTTGAAAAAACTCAATAAATATGTAAAGTGTTTTTCCCAATCAGCCTCACTTCCATATTCCTGTTTTATGAGAATTTCCTTTTCATTTCCATACCAGGTTCGGGTCCAAGTTTCATTTGCCCAACAAATAGAATAATTAATATTTATCTCAGGATGATGTAAAAGGATTTCGAGAGGTTTTTCTAATAATTGTTTTCCATTAAACCAATAGTGATAAACGCAAAACCCATAAATACCATATTCTTGTGCTAATTCCACCTGCCATTTCCATGCAATTGCATTTTCGTCAGATAAATCATAATAATTATCATTTAAAGGAATATTTGGCTGCCTGTGTCCTTTAAATAAAGGCTTACCCCTTTTCACCGCTGTCCATTCAGTATATCCCTCCCCCCACCATTCATTGTTTTCCTTTATTTCATGATATTGAGGCAAGTACATAGCAAGTATCTTCATATAGCTTTTTCTTTTAATGTATTTTGATGAATTCGACCAATTGAGTACCAAAAAATTGGAATAACTATTTGGAATGAAAAAATATCTGAGCCCAATGCCTGCAAACAAATTGCAATAATAATCCCAACCTCTAAATAATATTCACTTAGACTTTTAATACCTTTTATTATAGTACTTATTATTATACTAATAAATATAAAAATTCCAAGTACGCCTATCTCTGCAAGCATCCTAACATAATTACCATCCGGAATAAATTTATCACTGTAAGGAACTGCTTTATGACTAAAAACACCTAAACCACTGCCAATAATCAAGTTTCCATGTTTCAATCCATCACTCCAACTTTTACTTCGCTCTCCAAATGCATCAAAAATCATTTTTAAACGATCGCCCAAATCAGGTAAAAACTCCGGATTTTTTTTTAGTAAAAATATAATTGTTCCTGTCAGAAGTGTAATTTCCAAAATTAAATACCTCTTTTTTAATAGATTAAACTTAAAATATGCAAGATAATGTAGGGCAATAATTGCAGCTAAAGTAACGAATAAGGCAGACCGTCTGAAAGTTAAAATGACAGCAATTAAACAAATAATAAAACTAATTTTACCTTTATGTCCTTCAGTATCAATAATTTTACTAAAACTTATTAAAACTCCAATAGCACCTAGTGAACCTGTTGCGGTTATACCTAAAATTGATCTGTAAAACTCAGATGTGGAAATTGGATTAGTCCCCACTCCATCAATAGTTGATAGAAAATACCTGTAATTATAAGGCTGCAAAAAAAAGAATACAAATCCAATCACAAAAAATAGCACCAGTGCCATTAAAGTATTCCTATAAAAGTCCAGATTATTCTCATCTTTATTTTTAGCAAAAAAGTAAAAAAATACGGGCAGGATTGAATTAGAGAATTCTTGAATATATACAGAGATAGGAAGACCTGAAAGGAAAAACCAAATAAGAGAAACAAAATTCAATAATACGTACGAGAGAATAAGTATATCAAACCCCCTTCCTACGCTTAGCTTATTGCGAATAAAATATTCAACAATAAAAAACGAGATAATTAGCGAAGCAACTACCCCTAATCTGACTAATCCTGGAATAAATATCGCCAACAGATATACTATTAACATTACGTAATAGTAATAATTTATTGATTTATAGGATAATGTTAATTTCATTAAATTAATTTAACAATATATTACAAGGTATAATATTTTACCCAATAAATTTTATGTTAACAAGTTCACGGTTTTTTTATACTCGCTCCATTGACCCACATCCAGCCATGATTTTTCAGAAACCGGATAGACCCCAACACGCATATCCCGTTTTATTACATCTTCTATTAAGTGAGTAATATGATAAAATGTATCATCAGGAATTAAATCCAGCACTTCTGGATTAATAACATACATCCCTGTATTGACCAAATAATTAAATTCCGGTTTTTCAATAATCCTGTCTAAAATTCCGCCGCTTGAAATTTCGCAAACACCATAGGGAACAACAAAGTTCTGCATTGATCCAATTATTGTAATTAAATTTTTATTCTCTTTATGAAAATCAAAAATTCTTGAATAATCATCCTTTATAATTATATCACAATTAGAAACAAAAAAATCATTTTTTACTTTTCCTCTTACAAATTTTAAAGCTCCTCCGGTTCCTAATGGTTTTTTTTCATGTATATATGAAAGATTATAATCTTTAGAATCGTCATCAAAATAGGCTTTTATAAGATTAGCTTTGTGATTCAGGGTTAAATAAAATTCATTAACCCCATATTTTATATATTCATCCATTATAATCTCGATCATTGATTTATCTCCAATCGGAATTAATGGCTTAGGAAGAATTTTCGTGAATGGTTCAAGTCTGGTTCCTTGACCACCAGCCATAATCACAGTTACAATATGCTCTTTAATTTTATTGCGCTCAATTATACCATGTTTTTCTTTAAAAATAGTATCTTCAGTTAAGACATCTATAAGTTTGCCATTTTTAATAATTGGAACATGTTTTATTCTATTTTTTAGAAGTAATTCAGTTGCGGCGTTAATATCACGTTCCTCCAAAAAATGAAATTTATGGTTATAAATTGTTATCACATTATTATTAAGGTCAACTCCATTTAAAACCGCACGTCTAAAATCACCATCTGTTATAACCCCAATTACAGCATTTTCTTTATCAACAACAACACAAAAACCTATGCCCCCTTCATCTATAACTTTTATAGCATCTTTAATTGTTGAGTTATAAGGAATCTGATATTTTTCCATCTTTTATTTTATTTAATAAATATTCGGCATATTCAAAATCGTCCATATTATCAATATCAACGGAACGATTTCGGGGCATAATATAGGCATAAGACTTATCTGAATAATACTTTTTTGAAAAAATTAAATCTTTGTTGAAAACATAAATTGCACCGTTAGGATAATATGTTGATTTAAAATCTTGACGATTTAAAATACTACTATCAAATATAGAAGTAAATGACTTATCCTCATTTATATACTTATGCCAACTTATTGGATGATGTTCTTCAGTATAAGAAATTACTGATTCTGCATTTTTCAAATTAAATAACTCAATTGAATTATCAATATCTTCCGTTGTTCTTAAAGGAGAAGTAGGTTGTAAAACAACAAATTCGTTAATACTAATATTGTTTTCTAACGATAATCGGTTTATTGTATAAATGTAATTATCAATTGCCTTTGCATTATCAGTTGCCAAATAATCAGGTCTTAAAAACGGGATATAAGCACCATATTCTTTTGCCACATTAGCAATTTCTTCACTGTCTGTCGAAACCATAACTTTTGTTATGTATTTCGATTTTAATGCTGCTTCAATAGCATAGGCTATTAGTGGTTTACCTAAAAGTTTTTTTGTGTTTTTACCGGGTAATCCTTTAGAACCACCTCTCGCAGGAATAATAGCCAACATTATTCAAAATCCTCCCACTTAAGTAAAGTATCTGCTAAAATTTCATGTTGCAAAACTCTTCCAATCACATATTTCATTTCATCGGGTGCAATTCCAGTTCCAGGTCTTTTTACATCTAAGTCGTCAATCGTAATCTTATCTCCTTTTTTCAAATCTCGACATGATACAATACTTCTTCTAAACTTCAATTTTTTATTTTCTTCATCGGATGAAACTATCCGGCTAAAGCCACCTAATGCTTCATGAATATTTTGACTTTCTTGTACTATTTCTTTCAATTCTCTTGGATCAGCGGATATCTGGTGGTCCCAACCTGGCATATCTTTATCTAAAGTGAAATGTTTTTCTATTACACATGCACCTAATGCTACTGATGCCAAGGGTATTGAGGTTCCTATTGAATGATCCGAAAAACCAATTGGATAATTAAAAGCATTTTGAAGCATTTTAATATTATTCAAATGAATATCTTGATATTTAGGAGGATATATTGATATACAATGCAACAAAACGATTTGATTATTGCCTTCTCTTTCAATAGTCTTAACGGCAATTTCTATTTCTGAAAGAGTTGCCATTCCTGTAGACAAAAAAATTGGCCTTTTATATTTTGCAGTATGCTTTATAAGTTCCAAATTATTTATGTCCATTGAGGCTATTTTAAAAAAAGGGACTTCTAATTTTTCTAATAAATCAACTTCACTTTTTGAAAATGGTGACGAACAAAAATCAATACCGATAGCACTGCAATACTGTTTCAATTCATAATGTTCTTCCTCTTTGAGATAATACTTTTCAACCATTTCTTTCAATGAACCAAAATGTTTTTTACCGCCATCTCCATCATTATATGATTGATTTCTCTGGTATTCTTCTTTTGATATTAAAGATTCTGGAGTCCAAGACTGAAATTTCACAGCATCGGCACCACACTCTTTTGCACTATCTATAATTTTTTTTGCTAATAATATGTCTCCATTATGATTAGCCCCTACTTCAGCTATTATGTATGGTTTACAAAAATTACTTAATTCAATTCTTTTACCTATTTTAATTTTTATCATCTTTAATGTTTTTAATATTTTCCCACCAAAATATCGATTCTTTATTTAAGTTCAGAATGGCATTACAATAATTATCAATATCATTACTTAACAATTTATTATACAATTTTTCAATCCAAATGAATTCCTTTTCATAATAAGCATCAATATCTTTCAGAAACTTATAATGAAAATATTTAGTTTTTATGCCTGTTATAATTTTTTGCTTTGTTTCATTTCCAATTCCAATAACATTTTCTCCCCATTGTCGGTAATATGTGATTGTTTCATTTGTAAAACATGCCTTTGCTCCATTCATCATTACTTTTGTAAAAAGAGTCCAATCTGCTGCAACTAAATCATCATTTAAATTAATATTCTTCAGATAATCAACATTACATGATACATTAGATAATCCAAACAAGTTTTTATCCCTAATAAAACCTAAATCAATTTCACTGAATGTGCCAAGTAGTTTTGAGAATACTTTTTCCCCTTTAATTGATTTATCTATAGGAACAATTTCGTTTGCTATTAGGTCATAAGTATCCATAAATGAGGTAACTTTTTGAATCCTATTTGATTCAAAATAATCATCACAATCTCCAAATACAACCCATTCAAATTTTTTTTCAATTAAATAAAAAATAAGTTGATTCCTGTTATTTATAATACCACCTTTTGCTTCAATAAATACTACATCTAGATTACATGTATCCAAATTACCAATATCACATCCATCATTTAAAATAACCAATTTAAAATCTTTAAATGACTGATTTTTTATGCTATTAATAAACGTATCCCAAAATACAATTCCTCTTGGAAAAATGACTGTTGCAAATGCGATACTCCTACACATGTTGCAATATTCTTATAATTTTCTAGCTGGATTTCCCACCATTTTATCACCTTCTTGCACATTTCGTATCACAACACTTCCGGCCCCAATAAATGCATATGCTCCAATTCTTTTTGATGGAATTACTGTGGTTTTTGTTCCTAAAAAAGCTCCTTCTCCAACGGAAACAAACCCTCCCAAATCTACGTTAGGCATTATTGACACAAATGGATCTAATTTAACATCATGGCCAATATAAGCTCCCAAATTAATTGTAGTACATTTAGATATGATTACATTAGTTGTTATTACAACATTTGGACAAATAATACTACCTTCTTCAATAATATTGAATTTTCCTATCACAGCATTAGGTGCTATATAGGTATAAAAAGATACTTTACCTTGTAACTTTTTATATATAGACCTCTTTATCAATGGATCAGCAATTCCCAAAATAACCAAATCGCTTGGTTTAAAATCAAAACTATCTTCTTCTCCAATAACCTTATAGTCAGATGGAAAACCATCAAGAGCGTTAAAGTCCTTATCAAGATAACCTGCTATTTCCCAGTCTTTATAATTATCAGGAATTAATCTCAACCAGCTTTCCAATTCTCTTCCAAAACTACTGGCACCTAAAATAAACAACCTTCTTTTATTTAGCACTATATCCACCATCAATAATCAAATTTGTACCGGTTATCCATTTTGACATATCACTTAATAAAAACAAGCAGGCATTTGAAATATCATCAACATCTCCTAACCCTAAAGGGTGTGACAACATTATTTCTTTAACTTTTTCCTCGGGTAATAAAACAAACATCTCAGATGCCATTTTTGTCATAACCATTCCTGGAGAAATTGTATTAACTCTAATATTTTTCGAAGCTAATTCTAATGCCATTGCCTTAGCACCTCCAATTAGTGCCGATTTGCTGCTACAGTATGCTGTTTTACCAACTTCTCCCAATACCCCCATAATAGAGCTTATAAAAATAAAACTTGCACCTTCTTTATTTACGTATTTCTTTTTTGATATTATTTTCGAAATTTCAAATGCGGATATTGTATTGACTAAAAACAAATCATAATATATTTCCACTTTCATTGACCTTAAAGGAATAGTTTTTTCAATACCAGCACTATGAATAAAACCCGAAATACTCCCGATTTTATCAACAACCTCAGAAATTATTTTCTCGAGTTCGTCAAATTTGGTTACATCGCAAGAATAAAAACAATGCTTACCTTCATTTAATAAAGATAATGTTTCATTTAATCTCTTTTCATCTCTGGCTAATAAAATAGCATTAGCTCCTGCTTCTGCAATTTTTATGGCACAATTTCTTCCGATACCACTTGAGGCTCCTGTAATTATAATATTCTTCCCTTCTATCGAAAACATTTTATCAGGCAAAATTTTCTATTCCTATTAACTGTTGCATAGATTTTACTGTAGTAATTCTTTTTAATTGATCAGATGTTAATTTCTTATTAAAATTTTCATCTACTAAAGCAATAATAGTCATTATAGCAAGCGAGTCGAATTCATCCAAACCACTCAAATCTGTATCTAATGTTAGTACAATATCTTCTAATTCCAATTCTTCAGTCAAGATTTTTAAAAATTCTTCAGTTTTCATAATGAATATATGTTATAAATTGTTTCACATCGAATTAAATAGTAATTATAGTTGCCCCCCAAGATAAACCCACTCCAAAACCAACCAACATAACTTTATCACCCTCTTTTAATTTATTTTCATGCAAAAGTTTTGATAACGCAATGGGTATAGTTGATGAAACAGTATTTCCAGTTTCTGATAAATCAACATAAAATTTATCTTTTGAAATTTTACATTTTTTTCGTAAAAAATCAAGCATAAATTTATTTGCTTGATGAAAAATAAAAAAATCTATTTTTTCTAATTCTGTTTCATTTTTATCAATTGCTTCGCTAACAGTTAATGGAATATTCTCAATAGTAAAATTGAAAATTTCAGGACCATTCATAAATAGATTATTTTCAGTTGTAATATTTCCTGTTCCATATTCTATTTCTGGAGCATTAAAATTATAAAAATTTTTTGCAGCTCCGTTTTTCACTATTAAACAATTAGCTCCTCCACCATCAGTTTTTAAAACGAATTCACCAATATTTTGAGTATTATCCTTTTCAATAATTGTAGCAGTGGCTGCATCACCAAAAATTAACCGGTTAGTTCTATCCTTTCGATGAATATATTTTGAATAAGTTTCAGCTGTTAAAAGTAAGATGTTTGTTGCAATGTTTGATGATATTAATCCTTTAGCCATAGCTAAACCATATATGTATCCTGAACAACCGAGATTAAAATCATATGCTCCTATATTTTTACTTAATCCTAGTCGATCTTGTAAAATGCAAGCAGATGTAGGAAGAAAGTAATCAGGACTTTGTGTACAAAGAATTACAAAATCAATTTTACTTCTTTCATATCCATTCAAAACTTTCTCGCCTGCTCCAACTGCTAAATCCACAGCTGTCTGGTTCCCAGAAACAATATATCTACTTTTAATGCCCACTTTTTCCTCAAATGATTCAAAATCAGCATCTGGAAAATCCTGCTTCAAATCTTCATTTGTTAGTCTATTATTAGGTAAAAAGTATTCTACTTTCTTAATTTTAGTTCCCACAAAACTTTATTTTTTTACACTACTCGGAATATTTACTACTCTATCAGCCAACCATTCTGATACACTTAAATCACCGTGCTGGCATGTTTTGAACATAGGCAATCGATTCATTAATTCCCATATAGGTCTGGTCATTACATTATTTTTATTTGTAAAGTTAAGAAAATTATCCCTCTCTGTTTTATTGGTACAAAGCACCGTATTTAACCAATAATTTGATTTTGCATCATCTGGTTCAGAAAAAAAAATAAAGCCATTATTTAATTTATTAAAAAACGCTTTATATGCATTTGCTATTTCTCTTTTACTTCTTAAAAAGTATTCTAATTGTTCTAATTGAGCTACTCCAAGTGCAGCGTTGATATTAGGCATGCGGTAATTAAAACCAATTTCATCATGAACAAACTCCCAGGGATGGGGTACTTTTGCCTGTGTTGAAATATGTTTTGCTTTTACTGCCAATTGCTCATCATTAAATAACAGCATACCTCCTCCACCGGTTGTTAATACTTTATTGCCATTAAAACTTAATACTCCAATTTTACCGAATGTCCCTGTGTGTCGCCCTTTATAAAAACTTCCCAGACTTTCTGCAGCATCTTCAACCAATTCAATACCATATTTTTTGCAAATTGTACTTATTTCATCAATCCTGCACGGATGTCCAAATGTATGCATTGGAACGCAGGCAGCTATTTTTCGACCTGTATTTATATTATATGAATTGTTTTCCTTTATTTCAACATTATCATATAGCCATTTTTCCAAAGCAATGGATGAAAGACCCATGGTATCTTTATCAACATCGATGAAAATTGGTTTTGCACCACAATAACTAATGGCATTTGCAGTTGCAATAAATGTAAGAGGCTGGGTTATCACTTCATCATCTGCTTTTACTCCAGCAAGCATTAAAGCCAGGTGTAAAGCATTAGTACCATTGACACAAACTATAGCTTTTGTTACCCCTGTATATTTGGCCATTTCTTCTTCAAAACGATCGACAAATTTTCCTACACTCGAAACAAAAGTTGTGTCAATGCATTCTTCTATATATTTTTTTTCGTTTCCCGAAAAAACGGGTTCATGCAAAGCAATAAAACCTTCTGGTTTATTATATAACTTCCTTATAAAATCAACAGTATTTTCAATTGCCTCTTTCATTTATTATATATTATAAATATTGGCCTTATACTTTTTTAAATTTTCTGAATTGCTGAACCAATTACAGGTTTCTGTCAAACCTTGCTCAATAGTATAATCAGGTTGAAACCCTGTCAAGTTTTTAATCAATGAATTGTCACCCCATAAACGAAAAACTTCCGAATTTTTTGGTCGTAATCGTTGCTCTTCCGTAATAAATTGAACATCTGAATTCATTATTTTTTTTATTAACTCAAGGGTATCTTTCATTGATATTTCAAAATTACTCGAAATATTAATTTCTTTTCCGATAGTTGAATCGTTTTCAGCCAGAGCGATAAATCCTTTACAAGTATCTTTTACAAAATTAAAATCACGTGTTGGGGTCAAATCTCCTAATTTTATTTCCTTAATGCCATTAGCAATTTGAGAAATAATCGTCGGAATAATTGCTCGGGCAGATTGTCTAGGCCCATAAGTATTAAAAGGTCTTGCTATTGAAATAGGCAAGTTAAAAGCATTAAAAAAACTCAAAGCCATAGCATCAGCTCCAATTTTACTAGCCGAATAAGGTGACTGGGGTTGTTTAGGATGCTTCTCATCAATAGGCACATATTGAGCTGTGCCATAAACCTCAGATGTTGATGTATGGATGACCCTGATATTTCCGTTTTCTTTTGCTGCCTGACAAATATTTAAAGTACCTGTTATATTGGTATCAACATAACTTGCCGGAGCTACATACGAATAAGGAATAGCAATTAAAGCTGCTAAGTGGAAAATAATATCTATATTTTTGGTAATGTGTTTACAAAAATGCGCATCCCTAACATCTCCTGTAATTACTTCAAGATTTTCATGATTCATATTATCAAGCCAACCCCAATAATTGAATGAATTATATTGGGATAGTGCCTTTACCTTAAAACCGTCCTTTAATAGCATTTCTGTTAGATGAGAACCAATAAAACCATCAGCACCTGTTACTAAAACACTCTTCATTCTTATTTTTATTATGATTTAATGTATTAATTGCTATTTTGATCAATTACAGAGTTTCAAAACTAATACTATTTTTTAAGGAATTTATTATATCTAAAATTATATACAGATAAACTGATAGTTTTTATTAACTCTTTCAATTCCCTCCTACAAATTCACTTTTTCTCTCCAATCCAGGTTATGAATTTTGCTTACGTTCATCAATTTTGGTGGCGTGCCATTGGGTTTGGTGTTGTCCAAAACTAGGCTGCCTATAAGACCATCAATTTCACTTTTATTATATTTTAAGCCACAAATTTATTATAAATTAAAACGCCCTCTCTTAAACCTCATTTGATTTATACCTCCTAACAACCTAAAAACCCAAACTATTGTTTTCCAACTTTTGCTTGTCCAAAATAATACGCCCATCGAACACAAACGCCGATTTCATAATGTTATGGTAAATGATTTTATAACTATTATTTTTTATTTTATTTCAACCGCTAAAAGTAACACTTTAATCTTATTTTAAATAATTCTTTCACTGCCCAACTCCCCTCTTTTTTTCCACCTTTACGTTCAACCCTCTGCTCGTTCATTAATTTTGCCATTTGCTTTTCGATGCCTCTGGTGGTCAACTCCATTGCCGCTGTTAATTCACTGATTGTTATTTCCGGGTCATCGGCAATCATTTTAAGTATCTTATCCGAACTCTTAACCGAACTCTTTGAATAATTTTCGGAGCTTGAAATTTGTATTACAAAAGCGCCAGCGCGCTCTTCATACCTAGGTTGTTGGTTGCCATTGCTAGCACATGTATCGTTCTTATTTTTATCTCCCCACCCCAAAATACCTAAACCCAATTCCTTCCAGTTTTTCTTTATCAAGGATATTACGGACATTTAACACAAACGGCTATTTCATTTTATAACCAATAATTCTAATAATTGGAATTGTTCTTTTGAATAACAATATCAACGACAAATGATTAGTATAAATTGACATTTCCTAATAAGCATAATTCCTATAAACCCTTTCAATCTCCTCCTGCAAACTCACTTTTTCTTTCCAACCCAGATTATGAATTTTGCTTCCGTTCATCAATTTACGTGGAGTGCCATCGGGTTTGGTGCTGTGCAAAAAAAATCAACGCCAAATATACTAAAACGGTTAACTTTTTATCAACCAATTACACTATTTAATTCGAATTATAAAAAAATTTAATAACCTCCTGCTTTTTGCTCCCTCAGCATTTCAAGTATTCCCTTTTCTATCGTTAATCGGTTATACTACTATGCTTTATAGAATTATTGAGTTACTTCCCAGTGTCCTCCTTTAAATGATCCCATTCGTTTAATGAAATTCATTTTCTTTAGTTTTGAAATATTTTCCTCCACTTTTCTATCGGAAATACCTATCAGCAATGCTAATTCTTTAGCTGTTATCTTGCTATTTCTTCTCATCTGCACCAATATTTCCCTTTGATTATCCGTCAGGTTTTCTCCGACCTTTTCTCCGACCTTTTCCTCAGTGGATAATTTAAATATAACAATTACAGAATCAAAATCAAGCTCATAAATCGGCTTTGTTTCATTATACTCAAGCCATTTGGTTTCAATTTTATCAAATCCAAAACCAATATTCTCAGATAATTTTACCAGTCTAAATAATTTGGCAATAATTGGATTACGTGGCAAAGAAATATCCTTCTTTTACCTCAAAATCTTACCATTCAATTTCCGATAACTTATTCTTTAATTCAGCTTCTGTCATTTGTCACTACTTTATATAGCAAATAAAATCATTTAAAATGATAATTTTATTTCAGCCGCTAAAAGTATCACTTTTTAGCTTATTTTGAAATCATTCTTTCACTACCCAATTCCCTTCCTTTTTACTACCTTTAGGTTCAATCCTCTGGTCGTTTTTTAATTTTGCCACTTGCTTTTCAATACCTCTGGTAGTCATCTCCATTGCCATGGTTAATTCGTTTATAGTTATTTCCGGTTTTTCGGAAATCAATTTCAGAATCTTATCCGAACTCTTATCCGAACTTTTTGAATCACTTTCGGTGCATGAAATGCGTATCACAAAAGCACCGGCACGCTCTTCATAGCTAGGTTGTTGATTTCCATTGGCAGCGCATGCATCATTAATACGGGCGAACCCAGTTCCCCAGTTTTCAATTTCACCGGCTAAATGAAATAGTTCCAAAATAGCTTTATTTCTAGGAATAGAACAACTATTTTTTGCTAAATTAGCTATATCAAGTTCTTTGGGTAATAATCCAGGACTCCAAATTTCGATAAAATTATCAAAAATACGCACTTGAATATTTCCCGGATCATTGTAATCGCGATGCACCAAAGCATTCAAAATAGCCTCTCGCAATGCCACTATTGGATATTGCCAATGTTCATCACGTTCTGCTTTTCCGGTAATCACATATTTAAACCGGATATTTTTCCTTATAAAATCCAATAATTGATCGGTAATGGATAGCAACCCTCCACTAAAAGACCTATTATCAATAAAAACCACAGGTGTATCTCCTTTAAAACGGGCTGCTTTTACTATAGCTTGTGGAAATTGATTGTTGTTTTTTGTAAGACATAAGAATTCAGCAATACTAGGGTTTGAAGATAAGTGGTAACCCTTAGTTGTTAATTTTGTCAACCAAGCTTGATCTATTTCAAAATCATTTCCACCTAATTCAACTAGTTGGTTATCAAAAGTTTTTCCGGAATAACGGACAATCAACTCCCTGAGTTTATCAGTAGAAAGCTTGATATTGCTCTTTCCAACACGGATAAAAGCTCTATCAAATGCAAAAACCGTTTTATAATCCGATGGGGGAATAAATATTTCTACAATTTCCCCCAAACCAAAAGTTTTTATATTGATGGATGGATAAAGAATCGGATCGGTATTTCCCTTTAGTTTATTAACAAAATCCTCAATGGTTTTTTGGCCAATTTGCATATGAAGAGGCTGGCTATCTTCGTTTATGCCAACAATAACCGTCCCTCCTCTTTTATTTGCTAAGGCTGAAAGGGTAATGATTATTTCCTTCCATTCTCCAAAAGAAGATTTTAATTCAACGGATTCTGACTCTTTGTACATTCAATAATATTTCAATGGGATTAATATTCACTTTACTGTAAACTTTCTTTATACAATATTACACGAATCACACTAATTATTTACTTCCCCACCCCAAAAAACCTGCACCCAATAGCTTCCAGCTTTTTCTTATCTAGGATATTTCAACCGTTGAACACAAACTCTGGTTTCATCATAATATATTTTTATTTTTCCCCTCAACTAAATATCTCTTTTCCTTCGTCCCGAATATGCTGCTTCAAAGCTTCCAATTCAATGGTATTATAGTTTACCACATCAACAAAATAAGGAATGGGTAATTGATCATTTAGTTTTCCATGCAAACGGCAATGTTGCCAAAGCTAATGGTTTTTTTTCTTTTTATCCACGAAGTTACTCACTTTGTACATAAGAACGCTTTGTTATTATTCGTTAACACTCATGAACGCTTCGCTGAGTTCGCTATCGCTCATGAGGTACTGTGTTAAATTCCAAATTTTTCAAGAACTTTTTTTTATTTTTGTTTTAGCCAAAGGAAGACTTCATGCGATTCGTTGTACTGATGTCTATCTTGTGTAGTG
>Ga0172379_10001055_pt1 | contig 59231 bp, 43 predicted proteins | sample GrowelOW334metaG_FD_119756 | JGI IMG/M metagenome (GOLD analysis project Ga0172379, IMG submission 119756) | Groundwater microbial communities from an aquifer near a municipal landfill in Southern Ontario, Canada - Groundwater well OW334 metaG | ecosystem: Environmental > Aquatic > Deep... | reverse complement strand
GAGCCGGAAAATAAAAAAGGCTCACCTGAAAATGCAAACGGCTTACAGGAGCCATTATTTGATCACAAATCTGTGCACGTGCACACGCAAACGACAGATCTTTTCGAGGATGTCAAATTGCTCGAAAAATTTTCGCCGGAACTCAAAGAAAAATTAAAAGAGCTCGATGAAAAAGGTCTCGACATCAATCAAATTATGCTCGAACTTCTGCAAAAGCGCGACGAAGAAATCGCAATGGAAAAAGAACAAATTGGCGAAGAAATAGTGAAGGCGCAGCTAATGCAACAACAGGCAATGGATACGAAAAAACAGGCTGCCAGCGCTCAGGAAAAATCTAAAAGCGAACTGCCCACAAAAAAGCCGTCCCACTACATCAACGTAAAAATTAAAAATCTGCTCAAGAAAGAACATGGCGATAAATGCTCAATTCCTGGCTGTAACAAGCCGGCTACGACCATTCACCATACGCAAAGATTCACACTCTCCCGTAACAACGATCCTCGCTTTCTGGCTCCATTTTGCGAACAACATCACGAAATCGCGCATTCGATTGATCAGAAATATCAGCAAAAAAGAGCATTGGCTATTGCGGCTTAGACCGTGGAGAAAATAGCTTGTCGGTTGAGTCGGCGGAGCTGGTTGCCCGGATGCTTCGCGCTCGACCAAACTTTCTCAAAGGAAAAAGCGTATGATCCCCCGTGTTTGATTATGCCCTTGCTTGCCATAGAAAGTCCCCGCCGGTGTTCGCGCGCAGATAAATCGTGGACAGTTTTGCGGGCGGTTGTTATAGTGTGGTTGCTCAGGCTCGGCATTTGGCTCGACCAAGGTTTTTGTTCGCACGAGCTCGCTTTGGCGCTTACTCAAGCCTCTTATGATTTCATTCGAAAATGTTTCAAAAAAATATGGGCGCACCGTGGTTTTGGATAAACTGAATTTGCAAATTTCGACAGGCGAATTTGTTTCGGTGATTGGGCCTTCCGGAGCCGGAAAATCGACTCTGGTTTATATTTTGATGGGTGCGGAAAAAATCGAGCATGGAAAAATAATTGTTGATGGCTACACAATTAACACCATGGATGATCGCGAGTTGCAGTTTTTTAGACGCAGAATCGGCGTGGTTTTTCAGGATTATAAATTGCTTCCGCAAAAAACCGTGTATGAAAATGTGGCTTTTGCGATGGAGGTATGCGGATATGAAGATAGTGAAATCAAAAAACGTGTGCCGGAAATTTTGGAGTATGTTGGGCTAACTGAATTTGCGAAACGTTTTCCAAGTCAGCTTTCGGGCGGAGAACGTCAGAGGACAGCCATTGCCAGAGCGTTGGTCCATCATCCACGTTTGATTGTTGCTGATGAACCAACGGGAAATCTTGACCCAAAAACAGGCAAAGAAATCATTGAACTTTTGTTGAAAATAAATAAAGATGGCATTACGGTGATTTTGACTACCCATAATGTGGCTTTGGTCGACCTGATCAAGAAAAGAGTGGTGAAAATTGCCGGTGGAAAAGTGACGAGCGATCTTCAACAAAGTGGTTATCACACACAAGCAAAACAGATTCATTTAGCTATTTCTTAGCGGCACAAGCCACTGCATTCGATACGATAAGCACTTTTAATTTCTTACAATATGACAACTTATAAACAAGCCGGCGTTGATATTTCCATGGGTGATAAGTGTTCCGCACTTGCTTATGCCGCAGCCAAAAAAACGTTCATCGGACGCAAAGGAATGATTGGTATGCCGGTGAATATTGAAGGCGGATTTACGGGCGCGTTGGATTTTGGCGATTATTACATGGTTTTTAATTCGGATGGTATTGGCTCTAAGATGATGGTTGGCGCGGCAGTGGGGAAATATGACACACTTGGTTATGATTTGTTGGCTATGGTAGCGGACGATGCGGTTTGCGTGGGCGCGGAAACTTTGGCGATTACAAATACAATTGATACAAGTAAAGTTGACGACAAAGTTGTTGGGCCGTTACTTAAAGGCTTGGAGAAGGCTTGTTTGGAGCAAAAAGTGGTGATCCCCGGTGGTGAAATTGGCGAAATGCCGGACATGGTAAAAGGAAATATGTGGAATTCCAGCGCGATTGGGATTGTGGAAAAAGAGAAATTTATTTTGGGAAAAGATGTGAAACCGGGAGACCCGATTATTGGCTTGCGAAGCCCCGGATTTAGGTCTAATGGCTTTGCGTTGGTTAGACACGTTTTGCAGAAAAAATTTGGAGCGAAGTGGGCGGAGAAAAAGTTTGAAGGAGGGAAAACATGGGGCGAAGCGGTTTTAACGCCGTCAATTATTTATTCAGCGGCTTTGTTGGAACTTTTGGGCCGATTTGGCGAGAAACGCGTTTGCAATATTAAGGCTTTGGCGCACATTACAGGCGGCGGACTTCCCGGAAATGTTGTGCGAGTTTTGGGCAAATATGGCGCGGATTTAACCGATTTATGGCCAGCGCACGAGATGATGACGCGCTTGCAGGAATTTGGAAAAGTGGAAGATCGTGAAGCTTATGAGGTTTGGAATATGGGAATTGGTATGACAATTGTGAGCAACGAATTTGAAAAAATCGCTGCGACAATGAAAAAACATGGCATCCAAGCGCGAATCATTGGCGAAGTCAGCAAAAAGCCGGGTGTAAGACTGGTAAGTCAGGGGCATTTCAAGAAAGGAAAAACGCTGGAATTTGAGGAGTAGAGGCCATCAAATCAGCTAAATCTCTTCCCGGAACGACAATTGGGGAAAATCGCTGACATCAAGCCATTATTCAACTGCCGGAAAAACCGGACTTTTCATTTCTTTTTTGCGACTTAGATTCTAGATCGATGCGAAGACGTTGACATTTTTGCAATTTCATTTATAATTCGCTTGTTATTTTTAATAATTGTTTTATGCACACTACTGTTAAAGGCCCATTCCTCGGTAACGCAGATAGAAAAGAAGTGACCTGTGCGGCAAGTTCATCCAGGCTAGAAGCTAACACTGATGATATTGCCAGATTAGATGAATTAAGAAAACAAGTTGCGGAAACTTCTAGAAATGCGGTTAAAATCGAATCTTAGATTTTTTTCATAAGTTGTTTAGAAAATTTTAATGTGAGTTGAGGTAAGGTGAACGCACTAAATAGACATTTTTATGTCTGCTACTGCGATCACCACTTTTGAGTATGAAAAAATTTTTACATGCATTCAATTCGATTCCGGGGATGAGTTATGGGGCTTTAGAGAAGCTTTGGACGTATTTTAGAAACTTTAATTATGCCTGGGAGAAAGCGCCTTTGGAGCAGTTTTTGAAAGCTGGTCTAACCGAAATTATGGCTCGCAGAATTGTGGAATGGCGCAGGCATTTTGACGTGATGAAAGAATTTGATTGGCTTAAAAAAAGAGGAATTATTTTTTTGGAAAGAGCTGATTTGGAATTTCCGAAAAGTTTACTGCAAATTCCAGATCCGCCGTTTGGGCTTTATAGAAAAGGTGCGCCGCTGGTGGCCTCGACAGTGGGGCAAACATCAGCGATCCCAAAATCGCCGGATGGACAGATTTCGGCAGCCTTGGCATTGCCAATAAAGCGGCTGCCCGCAAAGCACATTGCCATTGTGGGTACGCGGCAATCGACTTTATATGGTGAAAGAATTGCCACGCAAATTGCCCAGAAAATTGCGGCACAGGATGGAATTGTTGTTAGTGGCTTGGCTTTGGGAATTGATGGATGTGCTCATCGAGGCTGCATCAACGAAAAGAAACCTACAATTGCGGTTTTGGCTTCGCCGGTTGATGCGGTTACACCAAGTTCACACGCAAATTTGGCGGAAAGAATTTTACAACATGGCGGCACGTTGATCAGCGAATATTATGATCGGGAATTTTTTTCCAAGTATCGATTTCATGAACGAAACAGAATTATTTCCGGCTTATGTGAGGCCACAATTGTGATAGAGGCGCCAATAAAATCCGGGGCACTTATTACCGCGCAAAAGGCGCTTGATCAAAATCGGGATGTTTATGTGCTACCCGGCGACATCACAAAACCTCAAGCACAGGGTTGTTTAAAGCTTATTTACGATGGGGCAATTCCGATTTTGAGTATTGATAATCTTTTAATCGAACTCGGCTTTAAATCAACCTTAAAGGTCGTACAACAAACATTGACTTTGGAAGAGCTCGAGATTGCGCAAACTCTGCAAAAAAGGCCGTCCACAGCCGAAGATCTGCTAAGAAATACCATGCTGCCGATCAACAAAATTCAAGCACTATTAAGTACGCTGGAATTAAAGGGGATCATTCAAAGAAATCGGGCGTTTTTGTGGGAGGTGACGCCGGAGGTTTAGAAAATGGCTAGTGCGCGTGCAATCTGGCGAGATGACTTCCTGCCCGCGCTGACTGGCGATGCGCCACTACTCCGCAATTGCAGTAACGCGATGAACTTCTTCCAGGGTTGTGATGCCTTTAAGTACCTTAAGAATGCCATCTTCACGCATTGTAAGCATGCCTTTGCGACGGGCGGCTTCGATCATTTTGGCATTGCCGGCCTTGTTTAAAATAAGATCTTTCATTTCAAAATCAATGTCGAGGATTTCCACAATGGCGATTCGACTTTTATAACCGGTTTGGTTGCAAATATCGCAGCCTTTTCCGATTGGAAGTTCTTTTGGAATTGAAAGTTCAAGAGTTGGCTGAACCAGTTTCATGCCTTCAATCATGCGATTAATTTCATCGATTTCACTTTGAGGAACCGGTTTTAATTCCTGACAATTTGGACAAATTTTGCGAACCAGACGTTGAGCAATAATTGTGTTTAAGGCAGGCGCAATCATAAAAGGAGCCAAGCCAATATTTACCAGACGTGGAACAGTTTCAAGGGCGCTGTTGGTGTGCAATGTACTCAATAAAACGTGACCGGTAAGCGCAGCCTGGGCAGCAGTTTCGGCCGTTTCCAAATCACGAATTTCACCAAGCATTACAACGTCCGGATCCTGACGCAAAATTGCGCGAAGACCGTTGGAAAAATCATAACCGCGCTTTTCGTTTATCTGGCTTTGAGAAACGCCCGGAAGATGATATTCAATCGGGTCTTCCAATGTGATAACTTTAGTTTCCGGCTTATTGAATTTATCCAGCATGGTGTAAAGCGTGGTCGTTTTTCCTGAGCCGGTAGGACCTGTAATCAAAATCATGCCGTGGGAAATCTTGGTAAGGTGCTCAATTTTTTCCAAATTTTTATCCCAGAAACCAAGCTCGTCAAAGGTGATTAAATGGCGGCCACTATCCAATAATCTGCAAACAAAAGTTTCACCATATTCGGTTGGCAAAGCCGAAACACGAACATCAACTTTGCGCTCATTGACCATAAAACTATAACGGCCATCCTGCGGTTCGTTATTGATATTCAGTTTCATTTTGGACTGATATTTGATTTGATTAACGATGTTGTTGTATGTGGATTTTTCGATCTGGAAAATTTCGTGAAGCACGCCATCAATACGGAAGCGCATGCGAATAAACTTTTCTTCCGGCTCGTAATGAATATCCGAAGCGCCGGTTTTTAAAGCACCAACGTTGATCAGATAAACGGCTTCTTCCGAGCTGAGTGAAGTGAGTCTGGTTTTAAGATCGGCCAGCTGCTTGATTTCTTCTTCGTAGACTTTGATTTTTTCTTCCGAAAGCTGAGTGGAAATTTGCGTTTTTACTTTGTACTGATTGGTTGCGTAAAGCTTATTGGCTTCTAAAATACCGTCCGCAGTGGCGATATTCAGGTTCACTTCATATCCGGCGTTTTGGAGAGTTTGGATAGCCGTTTTTGTTTCCGCTTTTTCCGGATCGGTAACCGCAATTCGCAACTTTTTGCCGATTCTAAAAAATGGCATTAACGAGGCTGCCGCAGCCATTTCCGGAGGGACAATACGAAGAAGATCAGGATTGACCGGGGTTGCGCTGATGTTGATGTAGGGAAGATTCAGCTCTTTGGCGCGCTGAATAGCGGCACGTTCTTTAAACGAACGGTTGATCTTGCCAAGCGTTTCGTCAACGGTTTGAGGAGCGTTTCCGCCGTCACCGAGCGAGCTTTGATCTTCCGTGGTTTTAGTGATCGGATCAGCCGCTGCGATTTTCGGATCGGTAGCCGTGATTTGTGTTGTGATTTTTGGGTCGTCTGGCATGTTTCGAAATTAGGTTCGAAAATATCTTTATATTTTAGCATAAATGGGCGGAAAATGCCATGGCTTAGGGACAAAATGCTGGAAAAAGACCTGAATGGCATAAAAAAAGAGCCCCACCTTGATGGGACTCTTTAAAATTTAATGAATTGTGCTGTCTTTTTGGATAGCTATGCCACCTTATTTATGGCAGCAGTATATGGCCTACGCAACCTTCTTGATTGCCTCTACAAGCTGCTTGGCTTCGTCTTCTGTGATGCCTTCGATTGAGATGAGGTCTTTGACTGAAAGGCCTTTGATCTGTTCAACCTGGCTCAAATTGGCTGTTTGAAGTTTGCCGGCAAGTTCAGCTGAAATACCTTCAAGCTGTTCAACGTTTTCAACTTTTGGCTTTTCAACAAGAGGGCCTGCCATATCGCCGATATCCAAAATATCCAATTCAAGACCGGTAAGTTTGGAAGCCAAACGTACATTTTGCCCACCTTTACCGATGGCCAAAGGACGCTGATCCGGATTTACATAAACTTTAGCGCGTCTTGCTTCTTTAGTTAGTTCAATGTGAGCCACTTTAGCAGGAGCCAAAGCCGTTTTAATGTAATTAATCGGATCGTCGCTCCATTGGATAATGTCGATGCGTTCACCGTTAAGTTCATCCATAACGTTGTTAACACGAACACCTTTTTGGCCTACGCAAGAACCAATCGGGTCAATTTTTGGATCAGAAGAAGAAACTGCAACCTTGCTGCGAACCCCTGGCTCGCGGGCAATTGCCTTAATTTCAACAAGTCCGCTCTTAATTTCCGGAATTTCCAGCTCCATCAACTTGCGAACAAGATTTGGATGAGTGCGGGAAATAAGAAGTTGTGGGCCTTTAGTTGTCTTAATAACTTTATCAAGATAAAGCTTTAAGCGCTGACCACTGTAGTATCTTTCACGTGGAATTTGCTGATCAGGCATCAAAATTGTCGTGATTCTGTTATCAAGATTTACATAAACAGTCTGGTTTTCAACGCGGTGAACAAGTGCGTTGATAAGCTCATTTTCACGATCTTTGAAGGTATCGTACATAACATCACGTTCAGCTTCCTGGATGCGCTGAATAATAACCTGTTTTGCTGATTGGGCTGCGATGCGGCCGTATTCCAAAGGAGTTACATCAATCTTAATTTCATCATCAACTTTGGCATCTTTCTTGTATTTTCTGGCTTCTGCCAAAGTCATTTCGATCTCTTTGTCTTCAACTTTTTTGACCACTTTTTTGATCAGGTAAACAATGGCATGCTCAGTTTTTTCGTTGAGCTCAATGTCAATATTTTGCTCACGATTGCCATAATCTTTGCGATATGCGGCACGAAGCGCGGCTTTAATTGTATCAATAATTTTATCGCGCGGAATGCCTTTTTCATCACAGAGTTGGTTGATAGCAGCGAGGAATTGAGATTGCATGGGGGTTAATTAGGAATTATTGTTTGGAAAAAACCAGATCTTGATAAGATCCTAGGTTACGGACTTATCTTACTATCAATCGGCTGGTTTGTAAAGAACTTTATGATGAAAACTTGTTCAGGACTTTCATGATTGAGTCCATAGAAAAGCCTCTGGAAGCCAAAAACCGATAAAGCTTTTCCTTTTGCTTATTAGGGGGAAGTTTACTTAAGGTTCTAAGCTTTTTGTCCGCTGCGTCCTGGGCAAGATCGCTTTCATCGAATTGATTTTCGACGGAAGCTAATTTAAGGGCAGTGGCAAATGTACTTTCGTCTATGCCCTTTTGTCGCAGGTTCATTTCTAACAGCCTAAGTCCCTGCGGCTTTCTGCGCAGGCTGCTGCCAATGTAAATTCGGGCAAAATCCTCGTCATTAAGGTAGCCCAATTCGGTTAATCTTTGAATGATTTTTGTGATGTCTTCCGGATTGGCTGGAATTTTTGCAGTGCTGCCAGCTTTTTCCGTATTGTCGGGGATTTTCGCGTTACCGCCAGTTGTTTTTGCAGCCCAAACTTTAATCCTACTTAGTTTTTGTCTGATTTCGGTGGTGCTATGTGGGCGACGTGCTAAAAAATATAGCGCTCTTTGAAGAAGGTATTTTTGTGCTTCCATGGCTTTGCGATTAAAATAAAATTGGCTCCTAAAGCTTTTTTGTGCGCAAAAGGAGCCAATTGTAATTTCGATTTATACTTCTTTTGGAAGAGATTTTACTCCGACATTTTTTCCTGCAGAAGTTTTTGTGGCTTGAGTAGCCGCACTAACCGGTTCTTTTTCGGATTGGGGAGTCGAAGCTGCTGTGGCTGCAGCGGCTTTATCATCCTTTAATTTGCTGATCAGTTCGCGAACTTCTTTTTCAAGTTCTTTCATGACTTTTTGATTACTCTCCAGGAAATTTTTAACGTTTTCACGCCCCTGGCCGAGTTTAAGATCTTTGTAGGTATAAAAAGCTCCGCTCTTTCTGGCTACTTCGTAACGTGTAGCCAAATCAATCAGGTCTCCAACATGCGAAATGCCTTTATTGTACATAATATCGAATTCGGCAGTTCTAAAAGGTGGAGCGACTTTGTTTTTAACGACCTTCACTCTTACGCGATTTCCAACTATTTCTTTGTCATCACCAGCGCCTTCTTCCAGTTTTCCAATATTGCGGATATCCATACGTACTGAAGAATAAAACTTCAAAGCGTTTCCACCCGGTGTGGTTTCCGGATTACCGAACATAATACCGATCTTCATGCGGATCTGATTAATAAAGATCACGGTTGTTTTTGATTTACTGATGGCACTCGTTAATTTACGTAGCGCCTGACTCATCAAACGAGCCTGCAAACCCATGTGGGCATCACCCATGTCACCTTCGATTTCCGCTTTTGGTGTAAGTGCAGCTACGGAATCCACCACAATAACGTCTATGGCATTGGAACGAACCAAAGTTTCGGTAATTTCCAAAGCTTGTTCACCGCTATCCGGTTGAGAAATAAGCAGATTATCAACATCCACCCCGATTTTGCGGGCATATTCAGGATCGAGCGCATGTTCGGCATCAATAAAAGCGGCTTGTCCTCCACGTTTTTGAGCTTCCGCAATAATATGTAAGGTTAAGGTCGTTTTACCTGAACTTTCAGGCCCAAAAATTTCGACTACGCGTCCACGTGGAACGCCGCCACCAAGGGCAATATCTAAAGAAACGGATCCGGTTGGAATAGTTTCTACGGCAATTTTATTTGCTTCACCCATTTTCATGATCGCACCTTTGCCAAATGCGCGTTCAATTTGGGCAAGTGCCAATTCCACCGCCTTTTGTTTTTCGCTTTGATTTGTCATCGTTAAAAATTAAAGAAATAAAAGCTGTCCCAATCATAGGTGAGTGTACACTCACCGTCAAGAGTATTTTTGCAAATAGTCTTTCTTTTGTTTTGGAACAGCGCCAATTTAGCATTAACTTATTAACGAATTCTAAACTGAATCTGAAATAAATCTAAAATTTACCCCTTATTTAAGCTTTAAATCTTGCATTTTGGTGGCCAATATTGTACGGTACGTCTCCGTAATCAACTTTTTACATAAATCCATAGTGACTTATTCACAGCCAGATGTTTTAATGAGTTTGTTATGAAAATTCTTTTTATTGGTGACATTTTTGGAAGGCCCGGGCGAAATACTGTAAAAAAACTTCTGCCTGAATATAAGGCCAAGTACGGCGTTCATTTGGTGATCGCGAATGCCGAAAATATGCATCATGGTAAAGGCGTTGACGAAGGCCAATTGAATGAACTGCAAAAAGTTGGCGTGGATTTTTTCACTTCGGGTAATCATGTCTGGAAAGAAAGAGCGATTATTGCCCGATTGAATGACAAAAATTTACCACTGATTCGTCCGGCAAATTATCCGGAAGGAGCTCCCGGGCGCGGTTTCCAAATTATAGAAGGTGGCTTAATGCAGCGCGTTTTGGTGATTAATTTAATGGGGCGCGTTTTTATGCCAATACATTTGGATTGTCCTTTTCGCACTGCGGATAGAATTTTAAAGCAATTTGAACATGAACAACTTTCGGCGATTTTTGTGGATTTTCATGCTGAAGCAACTGCGGAAAAAGCGGCACTTGCTCATTATCTTGATGGCCGAGTTTCGGCTGTAATTGGCACTCATACTCATATTCCAACTTTTGATGCACGCATTTTGCCAAAGGGAACTGCCTTTCAATCCGATGTTGGTTTTACGGGACCAATCGATTCAATTATCGGCCTTGAAAAAGAATCCATCATCAAAAATTTCCTGACACAGGTTCCCGTTAAACATGAAGTGGCGGACGGCGACACGATTTTCAATGCAATCGTAATAGAGATTGATGATCAAACTAAAAAGGCAATCAGCGTTGAGCAGATTCAAAGGCAGCTTGAGGTTTTTTAGGAGTTTTGCTGACGCAAAACATTTTGTTTGTAGGCACACTCGCTATTGCTCGCGTGTGCTTGAGGTTTATCGATTTCTGGTTTATGATTGGCAGGCACCTTTTAAATAATCAAACCAATCAAATGGATTTACCAAATATTCCACAGAACAATCGTCCTAAAAAATCTCCAAAAACTTTTACTTATGCTTTGGCGTTATTAATCGTCTTTGTTTTGGGCTGGGAAAGTTCAAGCTATTATATTTTGAATAGAAATGGGCTAAAAATTCAGGGAGTAGATACAGCCGGCACCAATTCATTGGTGAATTTTGGTGGGCAATCGGCCGCAGACTTAAGCCTTTTTTGGAAAATCTGGGGACAGCTTGGAGATCAATATGTGGATGAAACAAAAATAAACCATCAAAGCATGGTTTATGGGGCTATAAAAGGCATGGTATCGGCATTGGATGATCCTTACACGGTTTTTATGACTCCGGATGAAACCAAAGATTTTGACTCAAGTTTAAATGGAACTCTTCAGGGAATTGGCGCCGAGCTTACGGTGAAAGATCAGGCTTTGGTGGTTGTTTCTCCAATCAAAAATTCACCTGCGGAAAAAGCGGGAATACTTCCCGGGGATATTGTTTATAAGATTGATGGAAACCTCACAAATGAAATGTCTCTTTTTGACGCGATCAGCAAAATTCGTGGTCCAAAAGGCTCAAAAGTTACACTGACGCTTATTCGAAAAAGTAAAGATAAACCTTTTGATTTGGCGATTACCCGTGATGAAATAAACATTGAAAGTGTTTCAATGGAGGATAAAGGTGATGGCGTTTATTACGTTGCAATCAATCAATTTAGCGATAACACCAAACAGGAATTTGATAGCGCCGTTCAGAAAATTCTTTTGAAAGATCCAAAAGGAATCGTTTTGGATTTGCGCTTTAACGGTGGTGGATATTTGGATTCTGCGGTTGGCATTTTGTCGGATTTTTTGAAAGGAAAAAAAGAAGCGGTGGTTATTAAAAAACGTGATCATAAAGAGGATGAAACGCTGTATGTAACCGGCGATGCGTCACTTGGGAGCGTGCCATTGGTGGTTTTGGTAAATAAAGGTTCGGCTTCTTCTTCGGAAATTGTGGCCGGCGCGATTCAGGATCATAAACGTGGCCTTATTATGGGCGAACAGACTTTTGGAAAAGGCAGTGTTCAGGAAGTGGATAAAATGCCCGATGGCTCAAGTTTGCGCATAACCATTGCCAAATGGTATACCCCAAATGGACGAAGTATCAGCGAAGTTGGGATTACTCCTGATCGGATTGTGCCGTTTACAGAGGCGGACGCAGCGGCCCATAAAGATCCACAAATGGATGAGGCGGTGAAGTACCTTAAACAATTATAAATTGGGGAAGGGCAATTGTGTTTGATTGGATGATAATGCTGCGTTTGAAAGGTCGCAAATTTTGTAGCCGGAACCGTGAACTGTTTTGATGGTCTTTTTCTGACCGTATTTTTCGATTTTCCGGCGAAGGGAAGCAATATGAACATCCAAAGTATTGGTTATGGCCCGGGTGTCGTAATCCCAAATGTATTCCAAGATTGTGTGACGATTTAAAACGCGGTTTTTGTTGCGAAGTAAAAATTCCAGCAGCTGATATTCTTTCCTGCGCAAAGGCATTTTTTTGTCGCCGCTATAAGCCTCGTAAGTGTCCGGATAAAGGCTCAGGTCACCCAAAGTAAGCGGTTCGGTTTCTTTGACTTCATAGGTTTTAGGCTGTGGCTGATTTTGTTTATTTTTGTTCATATATTTTGGGTAAAAAAATGAAGTCCAAAAAACTGTGTGGACTATCTTTTTATCACTTCGACATTAAAAAATTCTAACGCAGAACTTAAATATTTATAAAATTTCCGCAAAAAGCAGGAATAAAATTTGACCTTAATCCATAATTCCTATACAATATTCATGTAATTTCATTGTTTTTTATATAATTATCATGGCCAAGGATCAAACAACACTTTCAATAGACAAAATAACCAAGCAAAAAGCAGACCAAATGGCGAAAAAAATGCATTTGTCTCTTTCCGGCGTGGCTCGCATTCTTTTAAACGATTTTGCTGATGGCAAAATTCAAATCGCAACTGTGATGGTGATAAGAGATGAAAATAATTTCACCTCAACAGAAAGAGAAGAACTGGATATGGCATTGCATGATGCAGCACAGGGCAAGAATTTAGAGGGCCCATTTAATTCAGCAAAAAAGTTTATTAATAGCTTGAAAAAATAATGCAGCTATTCAGGCATAAAAATTTTACAAAGCAATACCGGAAGCTAAGTCCCCAGCAACAAGCCTTAATTGATGAGGCGATCGTTTTGTTTTACAAAAATCCACTTGATGCAAAACTGCGAAATCATGCCTTAAAAGGCAAATATAAAGGTTGTAATTCTATCGACGCGGCTTTTGATTTAAGAATTATTTATAAACAAGAAAAAAATCATATCGTGGTTGTGTTATTGAAGGTTGGAAGCCATAGTCAGCTTTATTAAAAATAGTAAGCCAAAAATGCGTTGCAGTGAACTGTGTAATTTTGTATAGTATCGGCGCTGCAAGGGCAAAAACAGCAGGTGCGCAAAGCGCGAGGCGCAGCAACACAAAACCGAGGCCACGGGCCGAGGGCGAACAAGCGAAGGATCTGGCTCTGCCAGTCCGGAGCGCAGTGAGCGTTACAATTAAGGAGAGATGGCTGAGCGGTCGAAAGCGACGGTCTTGAAAACCGTTAGGGGCGCAAGCTCCTCCTGGGTTCGAATCCCAGTCTCTCCGCCAGTGAAAAGTAGCTCTGCCGAAGGTAGAGATATTTTTCACTCGATGAGTAGGTGGGATGAGAAGTTTACACCCGGAGGGTGAATCCCAGTCTCTCCGCCAAGAATCAAAAGACAAAACCTAACGGTTTTTTCTTTTGGGAACTTTTTCCCTATATTGTTATTCGCCTACAAACTGTTCGCACTAATCGGATTTTTTCCGGTTGGGGCCCACGAGACCCAATCCTCAAAAATCCTCATTTTGCTCACAGTTTTCCGGCTCATGTTTTTTAATAGTGGCGAGGCTTGCCGGCTCATGCTTTTTCATGCGCCGCGTGCCACTCCTCAACTGTATTTCTTAAAAGTTCCGGGGGGTTGTAGCGCTTAACGGTCTGCTGCCATTCAAGCAGTTTTTTATAGTATCCAATATCCAGCTCTTCTATTTGCCCCGGAAAGTCTCGCTCAAATCGCTCATATTCCGAAATTGTTTCATCAATCAAACGCGGTAAGGCATTATAAAGAGAAGCCTTTGATGAATCATAATCAAGAATAGCATAAGCCAATAAACGTGATACCGTTGCGCGCAGGGAACTTCGTTGAATCTCCAGTTCACGTCCGGCAAGTTGTGAATTGTTGTGCCCCTTGTCCCCCATTTTTGTGCAAAGAATAAGCCTTCTGTTTTTCAGTGCGTTTTCACCGACCCTCACCTCGTTTCCCGTGCGGGCAAATGTTTCAATCCTTAATAATAGAGAATCCATTTTTAGCCGGTCCTTGTCACTAATGGTATCTTTTTCCAATGGAAATTCTTTGACCGTATTCAATGTTTCCCCGGAACCCTGTATGCCAAATCTGCGCATTACTTCCTGTAGAACTCCCCGCTCTGTAATTCCTAAAACCTCCATCGTGCGTTCTTCCCCCAAACGATTTCTTTGAAGCGCAATTTTTTCATCCTGATCGGTAAAAGTCGTACCATTGGTGACTATGCGTAACGCCAAACGCACGGCATCCAGGACATGTGGACGCATTAAATCCAGCTGCTTTTTCTTGATTTCATCTCTGCGATGACCAAATCCACTTTCAATGACCTGGTCCAAACCGCTGTCGTACTTATCCGCACGGGGTTTAATAAAGTCAATAATGTCTTCAACTGCTAATTCCGTATCTTCCGGTAAATCATGAACTGCGGTAATAATAATTCCTTTTATAAAGTCCATTGGCAATTGTGGCTCTTTAATTACGTACGGCAGAACGTCCTGAATAAAACGTAAAGTAACCGCCAAAGGATGAAAAATAAAAGGCTCTTCCCGGGTTTTACGAATACGTTTTTTACTTTGGCTATGATGCGCAGCCTTGGCTAAAGAAATGCTCTGGTGGGCAGCATCAATTAATCTTGCATATCTGTTTCTGAAAACAATATTCCAACGCTCCGGATGATCCTCCGGCAAAACAGGATCGCCTGCTTGTCCTTGCCCAGGTCTTTCCAGTAACATTTCATAATACAAACGAAGCGCGACCAAATAATTTTTATCCGCATCATAATATTGTTCTCTTAAACCTTTTTCTTCAATTTGCCACAAATTCACACGAGAAAGTTCTGCCGATGAATCGTAGGACATATCTTCTTTACTGATCAAAACGACAGCGGCCTTTTTAAGCTGGTCCCTTATAGCCATTCTTGTTTTATTTACTGTATCCTTGGCAATTTCGTCCGCAGATTCCGGGACATAGTTCCATTTTGTCTTTAATGCCCTTGATATATTCTTCCAGTCTTCCCGGTGACCTTGAACAACCTCCCAAATTTTCTGGATTCTTGCCTGATGTTCCGGGGGAATACTGTCTTTTAAAGCCTCAAAATGCAATTCCGGAGGAATATTCATGTATTCCTTTTCGAGTGCCAGGAAATTGGCACTTTCCGGTGTAGAACAGGCTACAACTTCGGTGTTTAACGGATACCTCTCCGATAACATCGAAAAATACCCAAGTTTTGAAATGCGATCCTCCATTGGGCGATCATTTTCGACGTTGCCGTTGTTTGGTGGTGATGTTTCCATAGCCTTTGTGGATAGGATGCGGATTTTAACCCTCTTTTAACGCTCTGGCAATGTCTATTCCGCTTTGGTCAAATATATTGTATAATATAAGGTTGGGCAGGGGGCAAAGGAATTATTAAATCAGCCTGATCAGTTTACGGCTAATGGAATTGACCCCGGGAAAAAGGTGACGATCAAAAAAGTTCAAAATACTGAGGCTTCACATTAGGTTTACTACTACCGTTTTCCACCAGAAAAGGTTCGACTTTCCAGGGGTAATTGTGCTATAATTACCTGATATTGTAAATTTGGCATATGGAAAACAAAAATCCGGATAATACCGATGTAAAAAAGGCGGAAGAGGAGCGCGAGCAATTTTTTAAATTCTTTCAGCTCTCTACCGATATCATGGTGATTGCGGATCCGCTTGGTTGTTTTAAAAAAGTGAATCCAACGTGTTTGAAAATACTTGGATATTCCGAGGCAGAACTTATTTCAAAACCGTTTATTGACTTTATCCATCCTGATGATCAGCAGGCGACCCGGGATGAAATGGCGCGGCAAATGCAGGTTGGTTTTACGCTAAATTTTGAAAACCGTTATATGTGCAAAGACGGCACCGTGATCTGGCTATCGTGGCGTGCCAATTATGAAAAAAGTGAAGGCATTACCTATGCCACGGCACGTGATATCACCGAGCGTAAAAGGGTGGAAGAAGCTATAAAACAATCGGAGCAAAAATTCAGAACGATGTTTGATAATGCGAACGATGGAATAGTTTTAGCCGATTTGGAAAGCAAAAAATTTCATGATGCGAATAAGGCGTTCTGTAGAATGCTTGGTTATAGCGTTGATGAAATTAAGACTTTGGGAGTTGCAGATATTCATACCGAAAAAGATCTGCCTTATGCGATTAATCAGTTTGAAAGACTGGTAAAAAAAGAGTTTGAATCATCAAAAGATATTCCCGTAAAAAGAAAGGACGGTAGTATATTTTATGCAGATATTAATGCCTCTCCGGTAATGATTGGCGAAAAAACCTATTTGATGGGCGTTTTTAGAGATGTTACTGAACGAAGGCAGGCAATGGAAACTATTCGCAGGAATGAAGCCGATTTTAAAGAAGCACAACGGCTCGCGCGCATAGGCAGCTGGGACTGGGATATAGCGACCGATGTAATTATCTGGTCTGACGAGTATCACTACATCATCGGCCATGATCCAAAACTGCCAACCCCAAATTATCATGAACGCCTGAAAGCTTATACGGGCGAAAGTGCCAAACGCCTTGATGAGGCGGTTACAAAAAGTATGAAGACCGGAGAACCTTATGAGCTGGAATTGGAGTTTCTTAATCCGAAAACTGAAACAAGATGGATTATGGCCCGTGGGGAAGTAAAATTAGACGCACAGAAAAAAATCGTTGGACTGCGCGGCACGGCGCAAGATATAACGGAGCGCAAGGATAATGAAAAGAAGCTTGTCCAAATAATCCGTTCACTTAAAACCATCAGCAAATGTAACACTGTGCTTGTCCATGCAAAGAATGAGCAGGCACTTTTAAATGATATCTGCCAAACTGTTATTGATGAAGGCGGATACAGAATGGTATGGGTTGGATATGCTGAAAAGGATCAAGAAAAAAATGTCCGACTGGTTGCGGAGGCAGGTTTTACAGATAATTATCCTGAAATAGCACACATAACCTGGGAGGATACCGAACGCGGCCGCGGCCCTACCGGAACCGCTATTAGAACCGGTAAAATCTGCATGGTTAAAAATATGGAGACGGACCCCAATTTTGGGCCCTGGCGTGAAGCAGCATTAAAACGTGGCTATGCATCAAGCGTTGTCGCTCCACTCAAAATTGATGGTGAAATCATTGGAGCAATCAATATCTATGCATCAATTCCGAATGCATTTTCTGAGGAAGACATTGCCCTGCTAAACGAGCTTGCCGAAGATCTTTCTTTTGGAATTAAAGCTATACGCGCCAATGAAGAACAAAAAAAATCCCAGGAGGATTTGCGTAAAGCTGGTGCCTATAATAGAAGGCTGATCGAGTCTAGTTTGGATCCGATGGCGGTTATTGGCCCAGATGGAAAAATTACCGATGTGAATGCTGCAACCATTAAAATAACCGGTAGATCCGCTAAGGAGCTGTTTAATACGGATTTCTCTGATTATTTTACCAATCCGGAAAAAGCCCTGGCGGGTTATGAAAAGGTCTTTAAAGAAGGCGTCATCAGAAACTATCCTTTGGAAATTAAGAGTAAAGATGGCCATCTGACGCCGGTTTTATACAATGCCAGCGTTTACAAAGATGAAAATGAAAAAGTTGTTGGAGTTTTTGCCGCGGCACATGACATCAGTGACCTTAGGCAAGCGGAAAGTCACATCAAGGAATTAAACGAGCTGCGTGGTAAATTTTTGAATATTATGTCCCATCAATTGCGCACGCCACTTTCCGCCATAAACTGGAATCTGGAAATGCTGCTAAATGGCGAATTTGGAAAACTGGATGAAATACAGAAAAAATTTCTGGAAAGTACACACTCCGCCAGCATTAAAATTACCAATCGCATTAAAGATCTGCTTACAGCTATGGATATTGAAGAAGGCCGCGTACCTTTGAATACTGAAGAGGTGGCGCTTGAAAGCATTGCCGAGGCGGTAATCCAGGAAGCCAAAAAGGCTTGCGATTTGAAAGGATTGAAACTGAAATATGATTCAAAAGACAGTGAATTTTCGGCTATCCAGGGTGACGCTGAAAAAATCAGATCAATAATTACTAAATTAGTGGAAAATGCTGTTGCCTACACAAAAGATGGCGGCAATATTACCGTTTTATTATCCAATAAAAAAAATGTTGTCCGGTTTGAAGTAACCGATAATGGAATTGGTATTCCCGCGCATGAACAACATCGTGTTTTTGAGCGCTTTTTCCGTGCTTCAAATGCCTCCGTTATGCAAACTGATGCGTTTGGTTTGGGCTTATATATCGCAAAATATTTTGTAGAGCAGCACGAAGGAAAAATCGGCTTTAACAGTGTAGAAAATGAAGGCAGCACCTTCTGGTTTGAAATTCCAGTGCTAAAAGATTAGGTGGCGGAGCTCGCTCCGCGGCTGTTTGTAAGCACTTCTTGTGCGGCTATTATTTAACAAACTCCACCACTTCATCAAAACTGCGACGGACTTTTGGCTTTTGGGCAGCCTGGTCTTCTGCGCTGCGGTATCCAATAGCCAGCATTGTAACGCTGTGAAGATTCTTTTCTTTTAAACCCAAAATTGCATCAACCTGATCCGGCATAAAGCCTTCCATTGGGCAGGTATCTATTCCAAGCAATGCGGCGGTTTCTGTCATAATTCCAAAAGGAATATAGGACTGGGCTTTAATCCAGGACTCTAATGTGCCATCATTTTTTTTATTCGCGATTGCGCCTTCCAGCATTTGTTTAAATCCGGCAAGAGTGGAAATGTCTACATTTTGTATTTTAGCTGTGCGTTCAAGTAATTCCTTGGCAATATTTTCGCCATCGGTGCGATAAGCTATCACAATCAAATGTGACGCGTCGGTTACTTTGGTTTGATCCCAACTGGCCGCGCGCAGTGCGGTTCTGATTTCCGGATTTTCAACCACAATAAATTTCCAGGCCTCAATCCCAAAAGAACTTGGAGCCAAACGTCCACTTTCTAAAATTGTGTTTAATTCTTCTTGGGTGATTTTTTTATTTGGATCAAAAGTTTTGGCTGCATAGCGCCAATTTAGGCTTTTGATAATGGTTTCTTGCATAAAAATTTGTGTTATAGTGTGTTTAGATTGATACTTGAAAGGCGTGTTTTTATCAAGTACAAAAAATTCATAATTGACTAGCCGTGTCCTGGATTTTTCTTTCAATTTTGGCTGCCGCAATTTTTGCCGGAGTTTGCATTTCCGATAAATTTGTCCTTGCCAATTTTAAATGTAAACCCGTGTTGATGCTGCTTGTTTCAGCTATGGTTGGCCTTGTTTTTGGGCTTGGAGCTTTTGCCTGGAATGGTTTTGTTTTGATTACGGGGGGTCAACTTTTATTGGCATTTATTTCCAGTTTGAGTTTTGTGGGGATGCTCTATTTTTATTTTAAGGCCATGGAACTTGAAGATGTTTCCAAGGTTGTTCCTCTTTTTTATATTAATCCGCTTTTTATTTTGTTACTTGCCGGAATTTTCTTGAATGAAAGTTTGACTATCCAAAATTATCTTGGTGTTTTTCTGCTTGTGATTGGCGCGATTTTTCTTTCCTTCAAAAAATCTTTGGCTTTTAAAAGCAGACTGGGGTTTTTATTCACGATTTTATCTGCTCTGTGCATAGCCATAAATCAGGTTATACTTAAATATTTGTTGAATTTTTTGGATTATTGGACGGTTTTTGCCTATATCAGGATAAGTTCATTTGTAATTATCATTCCGATATTAATTTATAATTTTGCAGATTTGAAACGGTTATTTTTACAAAAACTGCCCGCCGCGGGACTGGTTGTTTTGAATGAATCGTTCAGCTTTTTAGCCTATTTGATTTTAACTTTTGCTTCCGGGTTTGGGGCGATCAGCCTGATAAACGCATTAATGGCCACTCAGCCGTTTTTTGTTTTACTGTTCACGCTTTTTTTGAGTCTAATTTATCCAAGAGTGATCGATGAAAAAATAAAAGCGTCCACTTTTGCACTTAAATTCGCAGGGGTTATGGTGATGTTAGCGGGAGTTTCCTTGATTTGAAGCCATTTTTAAATGGCCACAGCTTGTTTCCGTTGTATATAGGGTATATCGTGGAGGAAGATTATTTTTAATCCTGCTTTTTATGAAAAAAATATTTGCTTCGTTGATTTTTCTTTCTTTGATTGTGTTTTCCGGATGCCAATCTTCCGGCGCAAGTCAAAAACCACAGGCGACTACCCAAACGCAAGATGTAAGAACGCTACAAACCCAGTATTTGCCCGGCACTTCCACGCAATCTACCCTTACTCAAACAAATTCGCCGGTTGTGAAATTCCCGAATCCTGAAATTTTACAAATCAGTCCACTGAAACTGGCTAAATATTATCTGGTGGCGCTTGAGGATAATGGCAAATCCGGGGAAAAAATTGGCTGCAATGACAGCTTAATTCCTGTGGACCAAAATGTTGATCCAACAGATGACCCAATTAAATCCGCACTTACCGGGCTCTTTTCCGTGAAGGGTCAATTTTATGGCGAAAGTGGCCTTTATAACGCTCTTTATCAATCAACGCTAAAAGTGGACAGTGTTACGGTTGTGACCGGTAAAACAACGGTTAAAATCTCCGGCAAGTATGCTTTGGGCGGCCTTTGTGATAGCCCACGCTTTGTGGAACAGATTAAAGCAACGGTCCAACAATTTCCGGTTGGCCTAAATGCCGAGATTTTGATTAATGGAGAGCCAATCGAAGCGATTTTGTCGGAAAAAGGCTAGGGCGGGCGGCGAGGCGTGGGCGGACATAAGCTCTGAGTGCAAGATAATTGCCGGTTTCAATTGTAAAGAATTGATTTTTTGCCGAAGACCCACTATGATCTTTAGGCGTTTGAGGTTATCAGGTACTTAAGCGCATGTCAGCTAACCGAGCGCACGGCGCGAGGGCGCAGGCGAAATGAGGATCCCCGCTAAGCGGGGTTCGGAGCGCAGTGAGCGTTACAATAAGGAGAGGTACCCAAGTGGCTGAAGGGGCGGGATTGCTAATCCTGTAGTAGGGGGAAACCCCTAGCGAGAGTTCGAATCTCTCCCTCTCCGCCAGAAAATTGCGAGAAAACCGGTCCGGAACGGAGCGAGTTTGAGCTTCGCGAAAACGAGTGAAGCGCAGGACGCCAAGATGAAAATAAGGAACTTATTTTCAATCGTGGCGAGGTTTTCCCTATTGCAAGAAATCTGAAAACTTTTTCCCTAAAAGGTTTTCAGTACTTTCAAAAAGGGCAATGTATTCGCTCCGAAAGGTTTTCGCTTGCGTCAATTTTCTTTTGTTGGGGCCCACGAGACCCAAAAAAAGAAAATTTCCAGCATTTGCTCAAACCTTCCTCCGCTCATGCTTATTGCAAAAATCCTCATTTTGCTCACAGTTTTCCGGATCATGCTTTTTATAAAGATCAAAAAAAAGAAGAGTCCTTTTTCAGAACTCTTCCTTTTATTTATTTTCCTGATTGCCCCCCTGCGTTCTTGGCGCAGGATTTTTTCAGAAAATCTTTTTGCTTATTTTATCTGGAAAGTCAGGATGGCAATTTTTGCCATTTCTGCTCGTGTAATAAAGTCAGCTGGGGCAAAATGAGTTGCGTCTTTGCCATTAACTACGGCTTTAGCAAAAGCGTAATTAACGTAATTTGCGTACCAAGCCGCCTGATCAACATCAACAAATGAAACCGCTGCCGCTGCGCCTGCTAAGTTCTTTTTAGCAGCTACCAATAAAATTTTCAAAGCTTCTGCACGTGTAATTGAAGCGTTTGGTTTGAATGTGCCATCTTCATATCCACCAACGATGCCTTGAGCTTTTGCGAGCGCAATATATGGAGCGAACCATATAGCAGCATCAACATCACTAAATGATTTTGTATTTGCGTTGTCAATCTTGTAACCAAAAGTCAAAAGCGCGATTTTAACCATTTCTGCGCGTGTCAAAAGTCCATCCGGTTCATAAGATCCAGGAGTGCGTCCTTGTATAACGCCCATTTGGGACAATTGAACGATGTAGTCTTTAGCCCAGTGAGTAGCAATATCAAGGAATGAAACACCCGGAGTTGGCTGTTGAACAACCGGAACTACGGGTACCTGAACCACTACAGGTGCAGGCGCGGCAACATCAACTGTTACATTTGCCTGAACAACAGAGGAAGTATTGTGTGCCGCGTCGCGGAATTTAACATAAACACTTTTCGCGCCGGTACCACTTAGAAGAGTCCAATTTTTTACTGTGTTGTAAGTTTCCCAGCTTGCACTACCAAAGTCAGAAACATTGGAAATCAACATTTCAGTCGCCCCTGTTGCAGCTAAAGTAAGTTGTACGTTAGATGTAGGAACCTTTGGAGCACCGACTATTGCCACTGAAACATTTGTTGGAGGTGTTGTGTCCCCAACTACACCGCCGCCACCACCACTGTCGCTGCTGCTACCGGATACGACTGTGTCCGCTGTTACAGCTGCGTCGGTATCAATATTTACAGAAGGTGATTTTGTCGTGATTGTATAAGTTCCCGTTGTCCCCGGGGTTCCGGGAGTTACGATATTTGCAATTCTTAAACTTTTAGCACCCGCAGCGGATATGCCGCCACCTACCTGAGTGAGGGTTACCACTTGTCCGGATGTAGTTGCCGTCCATACTCCATCCAAGCCGGATAAGTTTGTTGCCACCACACCATTTGCGCCCGATACACCAAATCCTGATGGATAGGTTACTATGATTGTACCGGCATTTGGGATTGGATTTGCTGTCGTGAATGTGATTGTGTTCACTGCTGAGGAACCAACTACCAAGGAATCAGGTTCTACGTTGGTTGAACTTAACGCGCCTGCTGTAATTGTGCTTGCTCCTACCGCTGCGTTCGTATCGATATTTGATCCGGCAGCTATTTTTGTTGTGATTGTATAAGTGCCTGTCTCTCCTGTAACTGGCGGATTCTTAATTCCCGCTACTGTTAAGCTCTTTGCACCTGCAGCGGATGCCCCTCCTGCTGTTTGAGTGAATGTTACCACTCGTCCGCTATAGGTTGCCGTCCATGTTCCATCCAGGCCGGATAAGCTTGTTGCTGCACGACCATCCGCTCCAGACACGTCAAACCCTAATGGATAGGTTACTACGATTTTCCCAAGATTTGGGATTGGAGTTGTTGTTGTGAATGCGATTACATTTGCCGGTGTTGCGCCTGCCACTAATGAGCCAGGTGTTACACTTGCTGAACTCAACGCGCCTTCGGTTATTGTATCCGTTAATGTCACGTCACTATCTGTTGCGATATTTACACCTGATGACGTTTGAACTGTAAATGTTGTTATGTCTGTTGAAGCCACATATTGAGGTATTGCGTCTACTCCCGGGATTGTTATTCCCGTGTTTGTTCCTCCCACCAATGTCTCTGTTGCTACTGTTAATGTTAATACATTTGATCCAGGCGCTGTTACGTTCAATGTCGCGCTACTTCCATTATTTGTTATGGCACTAGCTGCGATTGTCGCTGTTGTAGCGGCTACTGTATAAAATGCTGCGGGGAAAGTTATATTGATTTTATCTCCAACTATTAATGAACGAGCCGTATTGAGGGTCAGCGTTAAAGCACCCGTGCTTCCTGATGTTGGAGTTGCTTTTGCAACTGTTGCTGCCGCGTCCGCTGCGGAAGTTGCTATTCTTGGTGAAACACCAGTACCAATCTGTGTAAGGTCATTTGCTCCAGTATCATCAGTTTTAACTACTACGTCTGCCATTGCACGAGTATAGTTGTTATCCTGAACCACTCCATAAATATGGATAATGTCTGTTGCATCCATTTTTTGATTTGCTTGGATCGTGATCAAGCCGGTATTGACGGCTGCACTTGCTGAGAAACTAATAGCGCCGTTATTTGTTGTGGCAGAATCCGTGTCCGTATAGCCTACAAACCATGTTCCCACTGTGGTTAAATCTGTAAGTGCGGCTTCCTCGTTCACATCCCAGGTGGTTGCCGGGAAAAGATTAGTATTGATTTGAACTGTTACATTGTTTTGATCTGCAGTGATGTTGCCGGCACCTACTGTTAAGTCAATTAACACATAGCTCTTTGTCCCAACGGTTACGCTACCTGTCGCTGCGGCGCCGCCATATGCTGCATCGCTTGCGCTGGTACCACCTGTTCCAATATTAATAGTGGCTGTGCCTGCACCTGCAGCCGCATGTGCGACTTGAATCTTGGAAATCATGCCTGGGACTACCGATGAAAAAACCATTAATAGTATCGCTGCAAAGCCGAAGGTCCGCAGAAAATGCCGTTTTATCTTTTGTGCCATATTTGGGGAAAGTTAATAAATGGATAACTAACATGGCATTTTACGGCAATCCAAAGAAACAGCAATGTGCGCAGGATAATTTCTTTTTGACATATTTTGTTTTGCTGTGCTGGCTCTTGGATAAATAAAAAAGAAGAGTCCCGTTTAAGAACTCTTCCTTTTTATTATTTCCTGATTTTATTTGCTTATTAAAGTTCGGAAGTCAGGATCGCAATTTTCGCCATTTCTGCACGGGTAATGTTGGCGCTTGGATCAAAATGAGTCGCGTCTTTGCCGCTAACCACTTTGTTGGCAAAAGCGTAATTAACGTAATTTGCGTACCAAGCCTCCTGATCAACATCAACAAATGAAGCCGCTGCCGCGCCCACTATGTTCTTTTTAGCAGCCGCCAATAAAATTTTTAAAGCTTCTACACGTGTGATTGAAGTATCCGGATGGAATGTGCCATCGGTATATCCACCAACGATGCCTTCAGTTTTTGCGAGTGCAAGATATGAAGCGGCCCAGTGAGTAGCGGAAACATCAATGAATGATTGCTTTTTTGTATCGTCAATCTTGAATCCAAAAGTCAAAAGCGCGATTTTAACCATTTCTGCGCGTGTCAAAAGTCCATCCGGTACATAAGATGTCGCAGTGCGACCTTGAACTACACCCTTTATAAATAATTTAACAATGTAGTCTTTTGCCCAGTGAGTGGCAATATCAAGGAATGGAACGCCCACAATTGGCGGCTCAACAACCGGAACAGGGGTAGGTGCCGTAACATCAACTGTTACATTTGACTGAACAGCGGTTGAAACATTGCTTGCCGCGTCACGGAATTTGACATAAACGATTTTTGCTCCAAGACCAGATGTAAGAGTCCAATCTTTTACAGTGTTGTATGTTTCCCAGGTTGCGCCGGTAAAATCAGCGACATTGGAAATCATCATTTGGGTCGCCCCTGTTGCTGCTAAAGTAAGTTGTACAGTAGCTGTAGGAACTTTTGGAGCACCGACTATTGCCACTGAAGTATTTGTTGGAGGTGTTGTGTCTACTGAACCGCCACCGCCACCACCACCGCCGCCGCCATTATTATTGCTTTGATTAACAACGACTGTGTCCGCTGTTACTGCTGCATTAGTTTCAATATTTACATCAGCTGATGTTGTTGTTGTGATTGTATATGTCCCAGTTGAGCCGGCGACTCCGGGAGTTACGATATTTGCAATTCTTAAACTTTTAACACCTGCAGCGGATAGGGTGCCTCCTACTTGAGTGAGGGTTACCACTTGTCCGGATACAGTTGCCGTCCATACTCCATCCAAGCCGGATAAGTTTGTTGCCACCACACCATTTGCTCCCGATACACCAAATCCCGATGGGTATGTTACTACGATTTTTCCAAGATTTGGGAATGAAGTGACTGTCGTGAATGTGATTGTGTTGATTGATGAGGAACCTACAGCCAAGGAATCAGGTTCTACGTTTGTGGAACTTAACACGCCGACTGTTGTCGCATCTACAACTGTTATTGTGTCCAAGGCGATATCCAATCCGCCGCTTCCACCTGCTATATCATTGATCGTTAAGTTAGCTACGTTTGTTGCTCCGGATACCCATAATGATAGTATCCCACTCATTACGATATTTCTTTCTACATCTGCTGTTACGGTTCCACCTGTAACTGTACAGGTGATTACTCTTGTCGCTGCTACTCCGGTACATGGAAATGTTCCTGATGATAATGTCTGGGATGCTATTGTGATTGCTCCCTCTGGAACGCTGAAGTTTGTTGGCATCGTCCAGACCATTGTATCTGTCGCTGCCAATGCCCTTGGTGGGGTCAATGTTAGGGTTGTGTTTCCCGCTGTTCCTACTACGGAATTCGTTCCAAGTGTGATTGATGAGTTTAACTCTGTCTCCGGAGTAGTGTCAGGCACTGTTGTGGTGGTATCCAAAGCTATATCTGCTCCGCCGGCTGCTACGTCATTTATAGTTAAGTCTGTCACGGTCGTTGCTGCCGCTGAATCCCATAATGATTGAATTCCTGTTATCACAATGTTTCCGGCTACACCTACTTGTATTGAAGATGATGCTGTACAGGTAACAATTCGCCCTACTCCGCCACATGACGTAAAGGTTGCAGCTATGCCACCAGTCTGCAAAAATGTTGTTGATCCGAATGCCGCACTTCCCGCTGTGAAATTCGTCGGCATTGTGAATACAATCGTATCCGCTGCTGCCAATGCTCTTGGTGGGGTTAGGGTTAATGTCGTATTTCCGTCTGTTCCTACTTCTGAGTTTAATCCTAATGCGATTGATGATGCCAAGTCTGTCGCCGGGGTTGGATCTTCCATTGCAACATCGGTATCTATTGCAATATCTTGTGTCGCACTTCCTTCATTCTCTACTTCGAAGACCGTGATGTTTGTTGCATCTACGTATTTTGTAAGAATGTTTGCTAGGATAATCGTTCCAGATGTGACTGTTGCACCATTTGTGACACATGTAAGCGTCTGACCAGAGGCGTTACAGGTAATATTTGCTGCACTCTCAAAGGTTCCTGTTGCACCCTGGTCCAACGTAATACCACTAATATCGACACTTAGTGGGAAGGTAATATCAATTGTGTCGTCTGCATCGAGTGCAAATGGAACTGTGAGGTTAATTGTAGTGTCTCCTGCTGTTCCAACAGTAATGTTAGTGCCAAAATCAACGGTCGCAACAGAAACTGCTGCGACTGTATCATCTAATGCCACCGTTGTGTCTGTTGCAATAGTGGCGCCTAACGCTGTTGTGACTGTGATTGTGGCATCTGTTGCATCCACATATTGAGGTATCGCGTCTAATCCGGGGATTGTTATTGTTAGTGCCGGTTGCGCGGTAGCGAAGTCTGCCACAGTCAATGTTAATGTCTGCAAGGCAACTGATGCGCTCATCGTCGCGTTAGTACCATTGAGTGTTATTGAACCGGCTACGATTCCTGTCGTGGCGGCTACTGCATAAGACGCAGGGAAATCTATATTGATTTTTTCTCCAACTGCTAATATACGGCCCGTATTGATGACCAATGTCAAATCGCCTGTGCTACCCGATATTGCACTCGCTTTTGTAAGTGTTGCTGCTGCGTCCGCTGCGGTGACAGTGATGCCGGTAGTGGTATCACCAGCCAGATAGGTTGGCACCGCACCGTCAACCGCCCAATCCAATACTGTTGCAGTTGAAGCTGCCGTAGGGATGTAATATAAACCTGAAATTACGACAGATTCACCAGTTGCAAAGCCAGTTGTTACGTCTAATATTAAAGTTTTATTGGAGTCAGCGAAGCTTACAGCGGGGCTGACTACCCCTGTTACCGCTGGTTGCGTAAGTGTAGCTGTGGCATCTGCTGGGTCCCAAGTGGCATTTACGGCCGCAGGGATCCTGATTCTAATATCATTCCCCGAAGTAATTTGTGCACTAAGAGCATCATCGGTAACGGTTATTGCGTTCATTGCGACAGGTGATACGCCGACAGTCAATATTTGGGCTGAACCGGTCATGGTTCCCGTTGGCACACCCGCAACGGCCAATTGACTCGTGAGAAGTAATATCGATGGAAGCCCCAGACAAAGCAGGGTTATCGATGTAATGAACCGTTTGAGAAAATGTCGTTTTATTTTTTGTGCCATATTTTGGGGAGATTAAATAATTTAAACCGAGGCTTATTCTACTACAATAAAGTTTAGCCGCAATAAAGGATCGCGATATGGCTTTGACAGATTTGGAATCCCCACTCTGGGTCTGGCTGGAGAGCAGAGAAAAAATCCGATGATCCGATCCAAGAATGGCTTGGTCATTTGCGGTCTCCTCCAGGATTGCTTTTTCCGAATTATCCCACTATCATTCAACGGTGTAAAAGGCGGGGCGGCGTAGTCAAGTGGTTAAGACAGCGGTTTGCAAAACCGTTATGCATCGGTTCGAATCCGATCGCCGCCTCCAAAGCAAATCAAAAGACAAAACCTGTCGGTTTTTTCTTTTGGGGAACTTTTTCCCTATAGTGAATTCTAAAAATTATCATTCGCGTTAATCGGAAATCCAATTTTTGGGACCCACAAGACCCAAAATTTAGATTTCCTCATTTTGCTCATGACAATTTTTAGAATGATTTTTTGTATATGCGAGAAAAGCACTTGGCGTAATTTAGGGAATTGCAGTGTAAAGTCACCGCTCTTCCAATGACGATTTTAAAAATGGAATTGGCTTGCGCAAGCCGTTATTTGGCTGTAAATCTGTGCACGTGCACAAGTGAATGCAATAACTTTGCTTGTGTGTAAATAATATTGTGCAAATTCTTGTGTCCGCTGATTCCTCCGCCGAATGGCTGATCGGGGCAATGGTCTGGCAATTTATTGTTATAATTTGAGTCAAAGGTTAGGTTTTTTCTTATATTTGGCTTTTATTATGATACGCCAAGGCATAATTTTTCAATATTATGGTAATATTTTTGTCGCTTCTTATCAGACTAAAAATATTGTCTGTGATGGTCAAACATATTCGTTCAAAAATTTTAAGGCCAATCAATCAGAAAATCATTTTAGACAGGACTGGGATGATGACCGAAAGTTTTCTTAAAAAATGCATAAAGTCACTTGAAAAACTTGGCGATCGGGGCATTCTGGCCGGAATGGGGGAGATACTTGATGAAAAGCAGAAAGACTGGGTGAAAGCCAAACTACGCAGTGATACGATTTTTTTGCTAAAAACCAGGCTGGGGAGCTCGGTCAGCTCGCAGAAAAAATAAGCACTTCGTGCGTGGGGAAAGTAAAAAATGTTGCGCAAGTCTTTTTGTACGCCCGCCTATTTTTTACGATCAAACGGCTCGCGGTAGCCATTATTTGGCTGCAAATCTGTGCACGTGCACAAGTGGATGCAATAACTTTGCTTGTGTGTAAATAATGTGCTGCAAATCTCTGCCCGGACATTCAAATCCGTCAGGTATTTTTCTAACGTCAAGGGCTGCGCGCGTCCCTACATCCTTTCAAAAGTTTGAATACCCAATATGGTTAGGCCGTTTTTTAGTACCTGGGTGAAGCCGTGAACTAAATCAAGGCGGGAAGTTCTGAGGTCTTCACGCAGTGTGTTTAGCACGGAAACCTCCTGATAAAAGCCGTTAAAGGTTTGAGTAAGTTCGTAAAGGTAATTGCTGAGCAGGTTTGGTTTGTAGGTCCTGGCAGACATCTCTATGGCTTCGGGAAATTTGGCCAGCGCCCTTAAAAGCGCCTGTTCAGTTGGGTACCCATAAATTTTGGATTCGGCTTCTGATGGTTTTGCAGAGCCGGTTTCTGTGCGGGTGTCTGAACTGTTTTCGTTGTTTTTTTCGCGATTTTCCGTTTCCTGTGCGGCCCTGATTTCCGCTTCCCTAGCCATTTCAAAAATATTGGTCTGCGGGCCATCATTCACCGGCACAAAAGTTTTTTCTTCGGCTTTGCGGATAATACTGGCGGCACGCGCATAGGCATATTGTAAATATGGCGCACTGTTGCCATCCAATGCCAGCATGCGATCCCAATCAAAAATCATGTTGGTTTCACGATTTTGAGAAATAATCTGATATTTAATTGCTCCAATCGCGATTCCTTCGGCGATCGTTTTTCTTTCGGCGGGAATAATCTCCACGCCCTTTTCGTCAATGATTTTTTGGGCACGCTCTTCCGCTTCTTTAATCAGCTGATCAACCAAAATTATATTTCCTTTGCGGGTGCTCATACTGCCTTCCGGAAATTGCATGCGACCGAAAATTACGTGGGTTAAATCAACTGCGGCCGGATTAGCCGCGGCGGATGAGCTGGAAATCGCCATGTTGTCCTGCCCTGGGTTAGCCGGATCAAGATCCAGTCCCATTTTTTTGGCTGTGGCAAACAGTTGTTTAAAATGAAGAGACTGGGCGATATCAACAACATAAATGAGTTTAGTTGGATGAAAACGCGCAACGCGATCCTTCATGGAAGCCAAATCGCGAGTTGAATAAAGCGTGGTGCCGTCGCCTTTTTGGACGAGATATGGTGGAAGCGCGGCAGTGGCTGGTGCTGGAGCAGCGGCTGAAGCCTGTTCGGAATTTTCGCCTTTTTCCGCCTGCGGTTCATCAAACTGAACAATATATGCGCCTTTTTCGCCTTCGACAAAAATGCCTTTTTCTTTGCCTTCTTTAAGAATGTCTTTCATGCCTTCTTCGTACATGCTTTCCGGCAAATATTCGTCAAAATGAACGCCCAATTTTTTGTACAAACGTTCAAGTTCTTTAATGCTGATTTCACGCACCCATTCCCAAATTTTGCGATTTTCGCTGTCCCCTTCTTCCAATTTTTTAAATTCTTCACGGCCTTTTTCTTCCAGATGCGCGTATTTTTCGGCCTCATCATGAAAACGGACATATAATTTAAGGAGTTCATTAAGAGGATCAGTTTCTATCACTGCGCGATCACCCCAATTTTTGTAAGCATAAATCAGTTTGCCAAATTGAGTTCCCCAATCCCCCAAATAATTCACACCGATCACTTCAAAACCGGCGAAACGTAAAATATTTATAACAGTTTGCCCGATCAAAGTGGAAAGCAAATGATGCACGCCCAAAGGTTTGGCAACGTTCGGTGAAGAAAAATCGATAACGGCTTTTTGCCCTTTACCAAGCTCAATTCGGCCATAATCTTTTTGGAAATCGAGAATTTTTTGAAGTTCTTTTTTAAGATGACTTTGGGAAAGATGAAAATTGATAAACCCCGCTCCGGCGATTTCGGCTTTTTCCAGATAATCAACTGTCACAACCGGATTTTGCTCCGTTTCCGTCTTTACCGGCATATTTTTCAGGATTTGTTCGGCAATTTCACGAGGATTTTTGCCAACTATTTTCGCAAGTTTTAAAGCAATATTGCTGGCATAATCACCATGCCCGGCTTCACGTGGAGTTTCAATTTCAATCTGCAATTCGCTGATCTGTGAGCCAATTTTGCCGTTTCCCGCAAAAGTTAACTGTACCGCTTTTTCAAGTTCCTGTTGCAGTTGATCTCTTATGGAAGGCTCAAACACAAAAGATTTTGGCTCTTTTGGTTCAAGCAGTGATTTTTGATCAGGTGAAATATTTTTTGGTGGTTTTTCCGGGGTGATTTTTTCGGAAGTTTCCATCGCACCATCTTTGTTGGTAATCGAACCAGTTTTGCGTGTGGTTGAACCCTTTACATCCTTTTCCTCAAAATCCTCAGGGTGGAGCTCTCTTTCTGAAATATATTTAAGATCCGTTTCCGGATTTTCGACTGTTAGATAGTAGATGTCATCCAACAAACCATTGCAATATTTCTGGATGGTTTTTGAAAATTCCAGAACCAATTCTTCAAATTCCTCCGGTGAATTATGATCGGTATTCATCAACCAAAGAACAATATTCCGGGTTTCCGGTGTGAAATTTAAGTCCTGTGCCTTTTTGCCTTTTTTAGGAACAATGAATTTGATTTCAATATCTTTGCCAATTTGATCCAGATCCACGCCAAGAGTTGGAACTGAATTTTTGATCATTAAATGATGAACCATGTCCGAAAGGTTGTTTTCACTTTTGATCTCGGTCCCCTTTACCACCTTTTTAAGCAGGCTATCCAACAAATACGTTTCAGCCAAAATTGACCCCTCCATTAAGGTTGGTTCTGGCGCTTCTTTTTTTAACTGCTGTTTCTTGCTGGCGCAAACACCTCTTAAAAGCTGAGCAACCATTGAGCTTTTCCTTTTGTTGTTGATGTTTTTAATGACAATGACGGCAACATCAATTGCGGGAAGTTTTTGAATGACCTGTTCTGATAGGCGTATTTTCATGACTGCAGTATAAAGTACGATTTAAAATCGGACAATGATCAACGTGTGCCGGCTTTGCATTTTCCATATAATTCACACTTTTGTCAACTTAATCTATCAAGCAATAAGGGCTTGTGTATTTAAAAATCCGTCCATTTGTGCTAATATGTTCTGATCAAACAAAAAAAATACATTTCTAAACAAAAATACAAATGAAAAAAAAGACACTTTTAAATGTTGGTAAACACTTGTTTTCTACAATCGCTCCACTTGGAGTGTTGCTGCTTTTGGCATTTATGCCGGTTGGACATGCAACCAATATTGTCCCCGACAAAAATGTGGCGGTGGCAGATACACAGGTTCCATCCGATGTGGAAAATGTGAAAGCTGTTGCCGGAGATTCCATGGCCACATTGACCTGGGACGTGGCTACAGACAATGTTGGAGTGAGCGGATATAAGGTTTATTATGGTTTAAAGCCCGTAAAAGGTGATGGCGATTCTTATACATATGGACCGGTTGATGTTAAAAACGTAATCACTTATCAGGTTAAGACCTTAAAAAATGGTACAACCTATTACTTTTCCGTAACAGCTTACGACGCAGCCGGCAACGAAAGTAACAGTTATAGTTTGGAAGGCAGCGCGACTCCAAGTGCGGTCGTAGCTTTACCAGATGCGGTTGCTCCAAAAGTTGCAAAGGCGGTAGCGGTGGATAAAGCGCATGTTTCTGTGGTTTTCTCGGAAGCAGTTCAGGTTCCTGCAACTCATCCGGAAAGTGCATTTGGAATTAAAGAAGATGCGACTTCGGTGGCTTTGAATGTTACCGATGCGGTTTTAGACAGCAATGACGCGTTAAATAAAACCGTTTTATTAACAACCGATAATCAAACTGCAACTACTGCTTATGTATTAACGGCTTCCAGTACCATTAAGGATATTGCCGGAAATCCAATCATTAGCGGGACTTCCGATACAGCTTTATTTACAGGAAGTGGTGCCGAACCGGTTACTCAAGAAGTTGCGCATCCGGCTGCAGATGCCCTTAAAGTGAGCACTGTAACCGCCCAGGATTCAACACATTTACAGGTTGTTTTCTCTAAACCGGTGGTTTTAAATACTGATCCACGTGAAAATTTTATTATTACCGAAAAGCAAAAAACTGAAAATACTTTGGATATAAGTAAGGTTGATTTGAGCGCCGATTTAACAACTGCGACTCTGACAACTGCGGCTCAAAATGCCGTAAAATACAGCCTTATGGCGATTGATGTTAAGGATAAAGATGGTAACAAGCTTGATTTGACTTCAAATGCTGCCGAGTTTACGGGAAGTACAACTGCTGCCGGAGTTAATGCACAAGGCGCAGACACAACCGCTCCGGAAGATGTAACTAATTTATTGGTGGAAATGCTGAAGAAATTGGTTGTCACACTATCTTGGAAAGGCAGCGCAAATACTCTTGGTGATTTGGCCAGTTATGTTCTTTATATGAGCACCGATGGCGTGGCTTATGGCAAAGGAATTTTGGTTAGCCCGGATGCAAAAACTTTTGATGTAACAAACATCTTACCAAAGGTAAAATACTGGTTTAAATTGGCCGCTCGCGACAAAACCGGCAATGAAAGCCAGGGTGTTGTGACTACATTTACTTTGCCAGCTACCGGTCCGGAAATTGGATTAGTCCTGTTTGGATCGTTTGTAGCAGGCAAGATTATGAAGAGAAAAAAGAGGGTGGCAAAGAAATAAAGGGGCAGGGGCGCGCCGGCATGGGGCCGTGGGTCAGCAAAAAGATTTGGCCTACTGGCACATAAAGCTCCGCGAAAATGGAAAGAGGTGCACATAAACTTATAAATGGTCCGCGTAAGTAAAAGCTTAAGCGGGAAAGAAAAACTTCCAATAAGGTCTTCTGCAGGGGAACAACAAAGTGCCAATGCAGAGGGCCTTTTTGGTGCGCGGGCGAGGTGCGAAGGGTGGGGTGAATAGTCGGGATAAGGGCGGGGGCACACGTGATCCCAGCGGATGACATGCGGCTACTATGGCTTATGCGCTGTGACAAAGGCTCGGCAGGCAAGTGCGGGCTGCGCAAATTTTAGCAAAAACTAAAATGATTTTTTTGGTGGGGTCCTACAGCTCGATAGCCCTGGCACGTCTGTATTGATATTTTTGGTCGATGGAATGCGCAATTTCGTGATGTTGTTCACAGACCGGAGCCAGAAAACGAGGATCGTTATTATGGCTTAGGCCAAATCTTTGCGTGTGATGAGTCGGTTTTGCAAGATTGTTGCAACCGGGAATTGAACATTTATCACCAAATTCTTTTTTGAGGAGATTTTTTGTTGCCACGTTGATGTAGCTGGATGGCTTTTTTGCAGAAAGTTCGATGGATTTTTTCACAATATTTCCCTGGGCGTTGGCAGCCTGATCTTCCGCTTGCTTGGCCAAAGCCTCTTCAGCTAGCTGTTTTGCGACTATAGCTTCACCGAGTTGTTCTTTTTCCATTGCGATTTCTTCATCGCGTTTTTGCAGAAGTTCGAGCAGAATTTGGTTGATGTCGAGACCTTTTTCATCGAGCTCTTTTAGTTTTGTTTTAAGTTCCGGAGAAAATTTTTGGAGCAGTTTGACGTCTTCAAAAATACCTGTTGAATTTGTGTGCACGTGCACAGATTTCTGTTCAAATAATGGCTCTTGTGAGCCGTTTTGACTCTTTGGGTCGGGTAAGTTTTGCAAGTCGCGATTTAGTGTTTCTTGGGCGAATTTTTCATCTTTCACCAAAGTCTCAAGTGCACGATTCGAAAGTATTTTGCTTTGATTCGCCAAGAATTCCTGATTTTCCGGTGTTGCAATTGAAGCGATTCTTGCGAGTTTATTTGCGCTGATTTCGCCATTCAATAATAAATTTTTAAGAACCGGTTTATCTTCAAATTTTTGCTCCAAATTGAGCACGCGACGAACTTGTTCTTCGCTCATGCCTGCCAGTTTTTTTGCAAATACGAAGATTGATTCGAAACCTTTGCGCTCGTACAAGCGTCTTTTGAGCACTTCTGGCAACAGACCCGCAAATTTCTGCCGCCAGATTCTGGCTTGCTCTCCAAATCTTTTGCACATTGCAAACAATTGCACGTCGTCAATTTTGGTGAAATCCAATTGTTCTCTGTCCAGCCCGTTTGGTGAATTTTTATTTTCTGCGATCATAAAAAAATCGGTTAAAGAATAGGCGTAATGTCGCTTGAACAAGGCCAAACATTACTGCTCATCCAGGCGATGAGCGTCAATAACCAAAGGGGTATTCTACGACTTTTCCGCTGGGACTTCCCGTGAAAAGCCGATCAAAAAAATATTATTAACGGATGCGAAGATTGTTCGTCCAGTGGGTGACAATCTTTTTAGGAAGATTGCCGGAACATATTTTCTTCCACATCCATGTTCACCAAAACTCTAGCAAATGCAGTGCAAAAAATCGAATTTTTCATCTTGAAATTAGCCGAAAAGTGCAGTGTAATATTACACCGGTTTAGCGCTATAAATAGACCAAAAACGACCGTTGCGATCCAGCAATTTCGTGACGTAGTATTACATGATTTTGCTCCTCATTTTATGATGTAATATTACGCGATTTTTTCCTCATTGTATGATGAGATATTACATGATTCGTTACAAAATTTTTCCATGCCTAACCGATAAATTTTATTTATTTTTCATATTCGGTTTAGAAAAATTTAATGCCTGGCATGTATTTTCAATTAAAAGATTCGCGACTATGCCAATGAAGTTCGCGTAACTTTTAGATCGCATAGTTTGCTCATGAAAATGTCGTTCTCATCATATTGAATTCAAATGAAAAACTTTTCCAGGCTTTATTATTGGATATTTGGGGCGGTTATGATAGCTGGTTTGCTGCTTGGGGCCTGCCTTTTGTCGCTTCCGGATGGACGATTACATGTGTATGTTTTGGATGTCGGGCAGGGTGATTCAATTTTGATTCGTGCGCCAACCGGTGAATTTATTTTGGTTGATGGCGGGCCGGATGCTGCCGTTGTGGCTCAAATTGACCGGGTAATGCCATTTTATGAGAGGCGAATTGATTTAATGATCTTGTCGCATCCGCATGCTGATCATGTAAATGGTCTGGTGGAAGTTTTAAAACGTTATGATGTAAAACAGGTAATGATGACGGGAGTTTTATATAAGTTTGCCGGTTATTTGGCTTTTTTGGAGCAAATAAATCAGCAAAAAATTCCGGTTGTATTTGCGGGGGCGCGGAATGTTGGCACAAACGGCGCGCAGGACCTGAATTCAGTGATGGGAAAGCAAAATTCCGCCAATAATGGCTCTGCTGATTACCGCCTGGGGAACCTGTTTTTTGATATGATTTTTCCGCTGCAATCTTTACAGGGGAAAACTTTTGAAAATCACAACAATGGCTCAATTGTTTTTAGGCTTATTTATGGGCAAAAAGTTTTTTATTTTACGGGAGACGCGGAACTTCAGGAAGAAGAGAAGATATTGGCTGCGCGGATTGGGCCAGATGATGAGCTAAGGCCTGGTTCAAATGCCGGGCTGCAGCCTGGTTCTAACAATGCGCTGCGACTTGATCTACGCGCGGATTTTTTGAAAGTTGGGCATCATGGAAGTAAAACAAGCAGCAGTGAAGCTTTACTTGATCGCATGAAACCTTTGTATGCATCCATTTCTGATGGTCTGCAAAATAAATTTAAGCATCCCCATGCTGAAACAATTGAACACCTGATGGCACGAAAAATCGAAATCCTGAGAACGGATTTGGATGGAATGATTGAAGCGGTAAGCGATGGAAATGATTTGCAGGTGCGGACTTTGGGGAAGTGATCGCAGCGACGGAGGGCACATTTTCGAGGTGGATTGGCAAGATAGCAGGCCTCGCTTTATGCACCGACCTGCGCATCTACTCGTGTAATTTCTGCTCCAAGACTGCGCAGTTTTTCGTCCAATTTTTCGTAACCGCGATCGATGTAATTAATATTGGAAATTTCGGTGGGGCCTTGAGCACAGAGCGCAGCTAAAACCATGGCGGCTCCGGCACGAATGTCGCAACTGGCAATTGGAACGCCTTTTAATGTTGTTGGGCCTTTAATAATGGCCTGATGCGGATTAAGCATTTCGATTTTGGCACCCATTTTTTCGAGTTCAAAAAGATAATTCAGGCGGCCTTCAAACAGTGTTTCAAAAATTTTGCTTTGGCCTTGAGCCTGGGTAAGTAATACGGCAAATGGGGCTTGCAGATCGGTCGCGAAGCTTGGGTAAACTGCCGTCCTTAACATTGGAATGGACTGAAAAGGTTTATTGTTTGGCAAAATTTTAAAGCCGGCAAATTTGTTTGTTCCATTGGCTAACTCATAATTTGCACCAACTTCATCAAGTTTTTGCCAAAAGCTGTCGAGTTGGCCCGGATCAATTCCTTCAACTGTGACTTCTCCATTGGTTAAAAGCGCGGCAATCGCAAAAGTTCCGGCTTCAAGATAATCGCCGGTGATTTCGTGGGTTGCTGCATGAAGTTTTGTCTGGCCTTCAATTACGAGTTCAGAAGTTCCAATTCCACTAATTTTGGATCCCATTTTGTTGAGGAAATGGCATAAATCCTGAACGTGTGGCTCTGCGGCTGCAAGTTTAATTACAGTTTTTCCAGGGATAAGTGAAGCTATCATTACCGCATTTTCGGTGGCGGTAACGCTTTGTTCGGGCATAATAATTGTTGCCGGCTGGAGTTTTTTGGCTTTAATGTGCAGGGTTTGAGTTTCGTTTAAGATTTCCGCACCAAGGGTTTTCAAAACATGTGTATGGGCCGCGGCGGAACGTTTACCAAGTACGCACCCTCCCGGAAAAGGTAAATTCACTTCCGGAAAACGGCTCATTAAAGGCCCAAGCAAAAGAATGGAAGCCCTCATGCTGCAAATGGATTTTTCGTTGATTGTATTTAGTTTGAGCCCGGAAGGATCAATTGTAACAGTATGATTTTGAAAAGTTGTTTTTACGTTTAGCTCTCCAAGAATATTTAAAAGCGTGTGAATGTCGGCAATATCGGGGACATTGGAAATCGTGGAAATTTCATCGGTCAAAAGGGCGGCGCACAAAATTGGCAAAGCGGCGTTTTTGGATCCACTAACGCGCACGTGGCCGTTTAGCTTTTTTTGCCCCTGGACTACTAATTTTTGGATTTTTTTAATCATATTGAGCTCGCTTCGCACTCGGCCCGTGGCCTCATAAAAATAGGCACTTTGTGCATGGCGGGGGCTATTATAGTCTTTTTTGGGTAATTAGGTAAACTAAGAATATTTTTTGACATTATGGATACTTAGGGGGCTCAATGAGTTACTCTGCCGGAAAGTTGAGCTTAGCGGTTGCGGTGCCTTAGCTGCAGTGCTTCACTTAGGTCTTCCAGTTGAATGTTTTCGTGATTTTCCAGGTCCGCGATTGTGCGGGCGGTTTTGAGTATTTGGTGATAATTGCGGCCGGAAAAATTGAATTTTTCGTTAGCCAGCTTTAATAAATCCTGACATTCTTTATTAATGGGACAATATTTTTTTATTTCCGGAGGAGTCATTTCGCTATTGGTGCGGCTGCTAGAAGGAACTTCACCGTTTGAGTTGAAGTGTGGATTGGGAGATGAAGTGGAGGTGGACTGTTGGCGCGGATCGAAGAGCTCATTTGGATCTGCACTGAATCTTTTGGCTTGAATAAGCCGAGCGTTGATAATTTTCTCTTTAATTGCGGCCGAATTTTGAGATAAACTTTGAGCATTTTTTGTTTCAACATTATCCGCTTCCTGAAATTTCGAGATGGACTGCCGAGGAACTTCTATTACCAAATCAATTCGATCCCGCAGTGGTCCGGAAAGTTTTTTTTGATAGCGAATTACCTGATTTGCCGGACAAATACAGCTTTTCTCAGGATCACCATAGTAGCCGCAGGGGCAGGGGTTCATGCCTGCAATAAGCGTAAAATTGGCTGGATACTTAACCGTTCCGGAGGAGCGCGATACGTAAATTTCCTTTTCTTCCAATGGTTGTCGCAGCGATTCAAGATGCGAACGTGGAAACTCGGCGATTTCATCCAAAAATAAAACTCCATGATGAGCGAGTGAAATTTCACCGGGTTTTAATTGGATTCCTCCGCCGGTTAAGGCCAACAATGAAGAACTTGAATGAATCTGCCTAAAAGGCCTTTGCGTCATGAGCACACTTTTTTGTGAATTTTGTGCGTGTTGCAAAAGTCCGGCACTGGAATAAATCTGCATCACTTCCAACATTTCGCCTTCTGAAAGTGGCGGTAAAATGCCCGGAAAAGCTTTTGCAAGTAAGGTTTTGCCCACGCCCGGCGGCCCGATTAGAAGACAATGGTGCTTGCCTGCCGCACTAATAGTGAGCGCTCTTTTGGCAATCTCCTGCCCGACAATATCGGAAAAATCGGTGAAGGTGTCTGGATTCAATCTGTGCGCACGCACAGATTCTTGCCCTAAAAATGGCTCGTGAGAGCCGTTTCCATTTCCGCCACTTTGTTCCTGACTAAATTCCTGCTCCGAAATATTAAAAACTGTCGCACTGTTGAAAATATTTTTGGCGGAATCCAAATCCCGTATTTGGTTTAAATGACTTAATGGAATAATTTCCAGGCCACTAACCAGCGATGCTTCCGCGACATTTTCTTTAGGGATAATGATTTTTGACCAGCCGTTTTTTTTAGCAAAAATCGCCATGGTTAAAATCCCATTTATTGGTCGAACTGCTCCATCTAAAGCCAATTCTCCTACAATCAAAAGACCATGCATTTCCTGCAAAATATTTTCGGGAATTTGTTTTGAGGCTGCCAGCAGGCCAATCGCCATGGGCAAATCAAATTGCGGCCCATGTTTACGCACGTGCGCAGGCGCAAGATTAATAACTTTCTTGGTTTGTGGATAGTTAAATCCGCTGTTTTTTATTGCTGACCTGATGCGTTCTTTGGCTTCTTGAACCGCCATATCGCCAAGGCCTACAATAGAAAAAGCAGAAAGTCCCTGTAGGATATCCGCTTCAACTTCAACTAATTTGCCTTCCAACCCTTGATTAATACAGGAAAAAATCTTGATAGCCATTGAAATAATTTAAAAAACAACCACATCATAGAAAAAAATGATGAAGGAAATCTAAACTACTTCTGAAATTTTTATAAAATTGCGATGATTCTTTTAAGACTTTTTTCGAGCTCCTTTTTTGGTATCAAAAAACTGATCAGAAGATAAAGGCCGTTATCATAATCATAAAAATAACCGGGGTGGACGAAAATTTTGTGTTTTTCGAGCAATTTGATCACAAATTCTTCATCGGTTACCGGTCTTTTCCTTGGCCCATGTGCGGTTCTTTCTGTTTTAAATAAGCCGTCAATTCGGACAAAAAGATACATACCACCTTCGGATTTGTGAAAAGTAATTTTAGGACAACCGCCCAAAATTTTCATGGCCAGATCACGATTTTTCTGGAGATGATTGCGATATTTTTTAATGAAAGATTCACCTTTGGAAATTATGTCCGGCAACATGGTTTGCGTAAGTTGATTGCATGCCAAAAAAGTATCGGCAAGGCGTTCCAGTTCGTTAACTGTTTCCGAAAAATGGGTATTATTATTGGGCCCATGGTGGCTTTGGTTTTGGCTTCCTGTAACCACAATCCAGCCTAATTTTAATCCGGGCAAAGCGTAGGTTTTGGAAATCCCACTGAGTGTAAAAATGCGCAGATTTTGGATTTTCTCAAACGAATTTTGAATATTTTTTTTTGTGAGTGCGCTGTTTGCCTTACTTGCTTTTTCGCTTTTGTCTGCCATTTTTTGATGGATTTGCGCGACTCTTGGGAAAACTTTTTGGTCGAACATGAACTCCGAAAAAACTTCGTCGCTGATTATGGCCAGATTATTTTCGACGGCGATTTTTATTACTTCTTTCAAAGTTTTTTCCGAAAGGACCGCGCCGGTTGGATTGCTTGGAGAAATCAAAACAATCGCTCTGGTTTCGGGACGGATTTTTGCGCGCAGGTCATTTAGGTCAATTTGCCAGCCAGCCTTTTCATCCAGTCTGTAAAAGGAAAAATCGACTTCGGCTAGTCGGGCTATTTCTTCAAAAAGTGGATAGGAAGGATTGGGTAACAAGATTTCACAACGGGTCGCGGGGGCACATGGAATGGAGTTTGTGCAAGCATGGCCGGAGGATTCCGAAATTGCATCGTGCGGGTTTAATAATTTAAAAACTTCAAAATAACTTTCGCTGGTGCCGGAAGTTAATAAAATCTGATCTGGATTAACATTAAAATTTCGTTTGGCATAAAAACCGGCAATGGCTTTTCTGGCCTTTAAATCGCCTTTTGGTTCGGGGTGATAGGCGGGATTTTTTAGAAATTTGCCATATGCATTTTGAAGAATTTTTTCAGGAAAGAAAATGCCAAATTCTCCCGGATTCCCCGAAGAAAGATTGATAATTTTTTGGCCTTTTTTAAGAATTTCCTGACGAGTTTTTTCGATTTTATTGATCATGTGAATTATTCAGCTAAGCGCAAACCGGAAATTTGATCACCTGAAAGTATCCACAAAGTCTTGCCATCCGGGCTTAAATTAATGGCATTGGGCAGAGTTCCGCCGGGCTGACCTTTAAGCAAAACAGCTTCATTATTTTGAAGTGAAAAATCCACGAATGACAACATTTGTTGAATGTCCGAGGTCGGACTATTTGGATTGTTTATGATGCCCGCCCCGCTTGCGGTAGAACCAGGCACGCCCTGCGCGGTGGATTGAACTTTATCCAACACATTCAAATTATCGCCGAGCGCCACCGGATTTCCTTCGATTTTCGCCAATTCATTTGACCCCGGAATTTGTTGAACTGTAGCGGCTAAAATACGATCATCATTAACAATGGCAACATCCGCCAGTTTTGTTTTAAGCATGAGTGTCATAACTTTTTGCGTATCGCCGGAGTACAGAAAAAGGCCATCATCTATAGTATTTTCGGCACGTGCCTGAAAAATAAAATCCTTACTGTTGGGCAGCCATTTTACTTCACGAATTGCCGGATACTGTAAGAGGCTCTGGCGATTTTTGCTTTGCAGATCAACAAAATATAAATTTGAATTTTGACTTCCCTGATCAACAACAATAATTTTTTGGTGATCCGGCGAAATACTTATAGTGTAATTATTCAGATCACGAATAAAAGAAGTAACCGGAATTGCCGTTTGTAAATTATTTTTTTCGTCCAAAGCCTGCAAATAAAGCGTCTGCAGGAAATTGCCTTCATTGCGCTTGATGTAAGCCACATATCGCCCCGCCTGATCATAAAAAAACTTGGCGCCTGCCGGAGTTATTAAAGGAGTTAGGGTATCGGTTGTCAGATCATAAAAAGAAATGCGATTGGTTTCGTAAACTATTGCGGTTTTGCCATCCGGCGCAAAAGTTAAATCCGTAATACCGGCTGGAAGTTTAGTTAAATTTTGAACAGGATTGTTTTGAATATTTAAATCCACAGCCGCAGTTTTTGTGTTAAAAATATTTTGATCCGTGTCTTTGTTGTTTGCAAAATGGGTAGTCGCAGGCAAAACAAAAAGTTGGCGCGGAGCCTGGGCGGAAAGCACCGGAACAAAATTAAATGTAACTTCTTCCTGATAATTCCCGTGGAAAGAAAGTTTGATTTGACGCTGCTCATTGCGGTAACCGGGCTTAGTAAGAACAACCGCATAATCACCCGGAGCCACAACGGTTTCACAATCATCCATTGTACATGGCACGGTTTTTAAATTCTGAATAGTAATAAAATAAGGAGCCCTGGCCTTGATTTGAATGGTTGCCCGATTCAGGAAAACCGCCCAAACCATAAAAAGGATCCCCAGGACAAGCCCTGTCAGGAGTAATCCAATGATAAATCTTTTTTTGCTTTCTTCAGGAATCATTGTTGAAGAATATTTTTATAATGTTTGATAGTAGCCTGTTTTTTGAAAGTTTTGGGATTTTGACTGATGTCGATGGCAATTAAATCGAGTTGCCAGAGTGGGTAGTGCCCGGTCGACGAGTGGTGGACGTCTTCTTTTTCCAGATAAATCAGAATCGCACGATATAGTTTTTGAATTTTACGATGATTCAGGCTTTCCGCTGCTGTTCCAAAAGTTTGAGTGCTGCGGGTTTTTACTTCCACGAACGTTAGTATACCATTTTTTTGGACGATAATATCCAACTCTCCACCAAAAATGTGATAATTTTTGGCGACCAGGTTATAGCCTTTCTTTAGCAGAAATTGGCACGCAACTTGTTCACCCCACTGTCCGAGTTTTTTATTTTTGACTTGATAGGAATTTTGAAACATGCCTTTTTCACTCATTTGCAAGATTTGTAATGGCTTATATAAGAGTTAAAGCAACCATAGCACGCGGGTGTTAAAAAAGTTTTAAAAAATTCTTAAAATGTGTACACTAGCATTCCAAATGGTCCTTTCGATTTGGTCAGTGGAGCTGGTGCTTCGTGCATAGTCGAAGAATCATCCGTTTATATCTGTTCACATGGATCAGCCGTTTCTTAAAGTACCGCCACACAGCCTTGATGCTGAGCGTTCAACGCTGGGCAGTTTGCTGATAGATAAAGATGCAATTACCAAAATTGCGGATTTTTTGAAAGCTGAGGATTTTTATCATGAAAGCCATGGACTGGTTTTTCAAGCCATTTTCGACCTGTTTGATCGCCGAAATCCGATTGATCTTTTGACGGTTACCAGTATTTTGGAAGATCGCAAACAGCTTGAACAAATTGGCGGAGCATCTTATTTGGCTACCCTGACCAATGAAGTTCCGACTGCGACTCATGTGTTTCAGTACGCGATGATCATCAAACAAAAGGCAACATTGCGCCGTTTGATTAAAGCGGGAGACCTGGTTTCTTCGCTTGGATATAACCAAACCGAGGCTTTGGAAAATTTGCTGGAAGAGGCTGAAAAATCTTTATTCGGAGTTTCTCAAACTTTTTTGAAGGATCGTTTTGTGCATATTAAAGACGTTCTTAACACTACTTACGATAAAATTACGGAGCTGCATGATCCGAATATGAAGGATAAATATCGTGGAATTCCAACGGGATATCGCGATCTTGATAACCTTTTGTCCGGTTTCCAACCTGCGGATCTGGTTATATTGGCGGCGCGTCCTTCCATGGGTAAGACCGCTTTTGCTTTGAATATCGCCCAAAACATCGCCAAGAAAGGTTATTGCTGTGGTATAATTTCACTTGAAATGTCCAAAGAACAATTGGTTGAGCGCATGTTCTGCTCACTTTTGGCGGTTGATTCCTGGAAATTGCGCACAGGAAAACTGACTGAGGCTGACTTTATGCGTATTGGTGGCGTTATGGACGAGCTTTACGCGATGAAGATTTATATTGATGATTCGGTTGGAAATTCAATTGCCGAGCTTAGGGCCAAGGCCAGAAGGCTTCAGATGGAACACGGTTTGGACTTTTTAGTAATTGATTATTTACAGCTGATGAGTGCGGGAAAAGCGTCTTCGTTCCAAACCAACCGCGTGCAGGAAATTTCGGAAATTTCACGTGCGCTGAAGGGTTTGGCGCGTGAACTTAGAATCCCAATTTTGGCTTTGTCACAGCTTAGTCGTGCGGTTGAACTTAGACCAAGCAAAATTCCGCAGCTTTCCGATTTGCGTGAATCCGGTGCGATTGAACAGGATGCCGATGTGGTTATGATGATTTATCGTGAGGATTATTATGAGGAAGATACCGACAGAAAGGGAATTACCGATATTTACATCCGCAAACACAGAAATGGCCCAATCGGCCATATTGAACTGGCCTTCAAGAAGGAACAGATGCGCTTTATCAGCGTGGAAAAGAGTCGAAAAATGGATGATTACGCTTCGATGGAGTAGGGGGCGACTGCACCGTTTAGCGACATATAAACGACATTTTAAACGACTATGCATTGTGCTAAAGTGTTGAAGCTTTATCTCTGATTTTTTATATGGAACCAATTAAAAAAAATACCGACACGGAACAGATGAAACACCAACAGAAGGCTGGCCAGAGCGCTAATAAGCAGCAGGCTCCTAAGCAAAATGAGCCTATTCTAACTCCAACGGATGAGTTTGAAGAGCGCAAAAAGAAGCTCCAGGAATTGAGAGATCTGAAAATTTTGCCTTATGCTGAACGTTTTGAGCGAACTCACCTGGTTGATGAAATTAAAAAGGAAGCCGAGGGTGAAACCTTAAGAGCGGTGGAAGAAATCGTTGCTAAGCCAAATTCAAAGGTGCGTATGGCGGGTCGTGTGATGCTGATGCGTCCACATGGCAAGCTGACTTTTGCTCATCTGCAGGACCTTAGCGGCAAAATGCAAATTGCGTTTATGCAGGATTTTGTGGATATGGAGGGCGCAGACGGTGGAGCCAAAAAGGGCGACGCTGGTCGGACTGAAGCTAAAAAAATCGCCCCACCGGAAGCTTATAAACTGCTGCGCAAAATTGATGTTGGTGATTTTATTGGTGTTACCGGTGAGCTTTTTATGACTAAGCACGGCGAATTAACTTTGCTGGTGCAATCATATCAACTGCTTTCAAAAACACTGCGTCCGCTGCCGGAAAAATTCCATGGGATTGCGGATACCGAACTTAAATATCGCAAACGTTATTTGGATATGTTGACCGACCGGGAAACGTATGACCGATTTTTGTTGCGCACACGCCTGATTACCGAGATTCGCAAATTTCTGGATAGTCATAATTTTATTGAAATTGAAACGCCAATTTTGACATCGATTCCTTCCGGGGCTGCGGCAAAGCCATTTACTACACATCATCATGCGCTGGATATTGATTTGTATTTAAGAATTGCGCCGGAAACTTACTTAAAACGCGCAGTGGTTGGCGGTTTTGAGCGAGTGTATGAATTTGCAAAATGTTTCCGCAATGAAGGCATGGACCCTTCACATCTGCAGGAATTTACGATGCTGGAATACTATGGAAGTTACTGGAACTACGAGGACAATATGAATTTCACTCAGGAATTAATTTTGAATGCGTTAGAAAAAATGACCTCTGATAAAATCGTAAAAACGGCTGACGCTTACCAGATAACTTGCAAAGATCATGAAGGAAAAGATCAGATTATTTCTTTCAGCAAAAAGCCTTGGCCACGTCTAAATTTTGCCGAGCTGATCAAGAAAGACAGCGGTATTAATATTCTGGATTTTTATGGCGACGCCGATGCTTTGCGCGCAGAAACCAAGCGCAAAAAAATCATCATAGAGAAGGCCGAAACTATGGGTTATGGCAATTTGTGCGATGCGCTTTATAAAAAAGTTTCCCGTCCAAGTTTAATTCAACCGGCGTTTGTGATTAAACATCCGGTTGATACTAAGCCTTTGGCTCGCCGAAATGACCAGGATCCGCGAATTGCTGACACTTTTCAGCTACTCGTGAACTCGTGGGAAATTGTGAATGCGTATTCGGAGTTGATTGATCCGGTTGATCAGCGCGAAAGATTGATGCGCCAGGCCGATGCGAAGGCCGCGGGCGATGAAGAAGCCATGCCAATGGATGAAGATTTTATTATGGCGATGGAACACGGCATGCCGCCAATGTCCGGCTGGGGAATGGGCATAGACCGTTTTATGGCTTTAATTACAAATCAGGACAACTTGAAAGATACGGTGTTGTTTCCGTTGATGAGGCCGGATACTAATTAGAAATTAGTAATTTTTGGAATTTTTATGCAATTTCTGGATAAAATTAAAAACGGTCTTAGTTCTTTTGCCACATCTTTCGGTTCTTTTTTTAAGAAGAAAGATGGCTCGGCGCGCAGGCATCCCTGGTTTTGGGGAGTTTCGGCTTTTTTGCTTTTTGTGCTGCTTTTTATTTTTTCGGTTTTGGGAAGTTTGAGGATTTTTTTTCCGTACTTGTCTGAAATTACCGGACTCCCTTTTAGCAGCAAAAATTATCTGTTCGTTTTTCAAAATAATCACGAACTTAGGCCGGGCGGCGGCTTTATTTCCGCTTATGGAATCGCCCATTTCCAAAATGGAATACTAACAAAACTGGATGTGTCCGATGTTTATGGCGATATTGATAATCATTCTTATATTGAGCCACCGTATCCAATGAAAGAACTTTTACAGAATGAATGGTACAAAGGTTATACCTTCCGTGACGCGAATTATAATCCTGATTTTCCGGCTGCTGCTGCGGAATTAACGCGTATGCTTCATATTACAAAACCTGATCAACAAGTGGATGGCGTGATTGCCGTGAATTATTCTTTTTTGGAAGATTTGTTGGGCGCGACCGGTCCGGTTACCGTAAATGGCAAAATGTTTAGTCAAAATTCGCTTTTTGAAATGCTGGAAGATCAAGTTAACAATGTGGATAAGCACAATGTTGACCAACTCAAAAATCGCAAATCAATTCTGAAACCTTTTGCTGATGCGCTAATTAAGAAGATTGCTTTCAGTCCATTTAAGCTTCGTCGTGTGGCCGATACCATTGTCCACAGCTTGGCCACCAAAGAAATTCAGCTTTATTTTAATAGTCCGAATTTAGAAAAAATGGTGCAGGAACAGGACTGGGGCGGCAATTGGCCGGATCAGATCAATACCGATTTTTTGGCTGTAAATGAGGCAAATCTGGGTGGCATGAAATCGGATAGATATATTCAAAGAAAAGTTACCTATAACGTGACCATGAAAGAAAATAGTGAAGGAACTTTTGATCTGGTTTCTGATGTGCGCATTAATATTTATCATTATGGAGTTGAGAATGTGCCTTTAAATGGGTCTTATACCGGTTATATTCGTACTTTTGTTCCAAAGGGTGCCAAACTTTTAGCAGTTTCAGCCGATTATAAAAACAGCCTGCACGAGGAAGATCAGGGACTTTTTCATATTTTTGGGAACATTATAAAACTGCAGCCGGGTGAGGATACCGAGCTTCGTTATCAATATTCTTTGCCGGCAAAAGTTGATAAAAATTATCATCTTTATATTCCAAAACAGTCCGGTGCGCAGGAAGATTATTACACTGTGCTGGTTCAGGCGCCTCAGGGATTTTTGGTTAACGGCAGCCAGTTTGAACAGAAAGAAAATATCGGCACCTATCAACAAGAATTGGATAATGATGTTGATTTAAATTTGAATATTTCGACGGATAAAACTCCGCCACGAATTATATATCAGGGGCTTGATCAACTTGGCAGAATTGATATTGAATTCAATGCAAATGTTTCGAATTCATCCACAGAAGATCCGCTAAATTATCAGGTAGCTGACTTAAATCTGACTCATTCCGAAGTTACCGATCAGCTCCAAATCGACCACATTGAACACAGTGGCAAAGGCGTAAAGCTTTTTGTTAAGGGCATGACTGCGCAGCCGGAAGAGCGTTATGGTGTCACCCTTAAAAATATCAGCGATCTGCATGGAAATATTATCGATCCAAATCCAAAAATGATTACGGCGGTGCAGAGGATTAAGTAGTTAGGCTTTAGATTATTTATTGACTCCTTGGCCATTTTTCGCTAGCTTTGTGGCTCGTTATTTTTATTTATGCTGAAAGCTGTAGTTAAAAAATTTGGAGGCAAACCTATGGACCGAATGGATCTGGTTACTCAGGCTCTTAACCAGGATGATCCAGAAATAGAACAGGTTGTGGTAGTTTCGGCTTTCAGTGGCCAAACTGATGATCTTATTGGAAATGAAAAGAAGGGTATTAAAGGCAGAGTTAATGAGATTTTGGAAGCAGAGGGCAGCCCTGATTTTGGTGTGGATGATTTTGAAGAATTCACCGAACCAAATCTTGATTATGCTTTGGCGATGGCTAGAAAATATCTACCAGAGGGTTACATTACAAATAATCTTGAATTGGTTTTAGATGGTTTGAATCATAGTACCTTGGCTGAAATTTTGGCGATTATGCGTAAGCCAAAATTAAGTCCCGGAGAAAAATTGATGCTTGAAGATAGAATTATGGCCCTTGGAGAAGTTTTCTCTGCGCATGTTCTGAGTGAAGTTGCCAATGTCGCTGCTCGCACTGCTAGCGGTAAAAATGGTCACTCCGTGCGAAAATATCGTGTTGTAGATTCTGCTGATTTTTTTGTGATTCCAGAAAATTTGAATCCGGATAAACTGCCGAAAAGAGGTGATGTTTGTAAATTAATTACTCCGAAATTGGCTGAAGCAATTCAAGAAACATTGGCGGCTGGGTATACACCAATTGTTCCGGGTTATTCCGGTTATGTGGAAGGTGGACTACTCAAAAAATTTGGGCGAGGATATACCGATGCACAAGCTGCACTTGCAATAAGAGCACTATTGGCACTTGGCTTGAATCCTGAAGATATTCAATTACAAATTATTAAAGAAGTGGAAGCGTTGATGTCGGCGGACCCGAGTATTGTCGGCAATAAGGCCAAACCAAGAAATAGAGTCCTGCCAAGCGAGGCGCGTGAACTTGCAACATTGGGAGGAATGAAAGCCGTGCATGAACTTGTTGCTCCGATTTTGGCCGGCAAAAAGGTTTCTGTTCGAGTTATGGATATCAATAATTTGGATAGTCAGGGAACACTGATTGCGGAGCCGCAACCAGGCGAAGAATTAGAAGAAGGTGTTCTTTTCATCGCCAAAAAATCGGGGCAAACCATGATTACCGTTGAATGGGATTTTGATGATCGTCCGGGCATTAATAAAGAAATTTTTACAATTTTGGATGAGCTTGGGATTTCTTCGGATGCGACCACTACATCTGAAAATTCGATTTCTTTTAGTGTTGGTGTTAATCAGGAAATGGTACATAAATTAATGCAAAAACTGCAAAGCTTAACCTATGAAACCGATGAAGGAGAAACTTTACCAAAATTTACGAAGGTTAATAAAAAGTCGAATCGCGCTTTGATTTGTTTGGTCGGAAGAAATATGGAAAATATAGTTGGGCTTTTATCGCGCATTACCACGGTTGCAAAAGATGCCGGCGTTAGTATCGATTTTACCAGTGGCCACTCGGACCGAAATGAAACTTTGATCGTGCGGGAAGAAGATGCGGATAAGCTGCTTAAAGCCTTACACACGGAATTTGCGGAGCGAGATATTTCTGAAAAAAAAGCTCAATAAATATTCCCGCGGTAATCAATATCGAGAATTATCACCTCCTGATCGATTATTTGGTAAATAATCCTGATTTTTCCCATTCTGAATCGAAAAATATCTTTGCCTAATCCTTGGAGTTTTTTAACATCTTTTTGATTATAGGGATCTTTTTTTATTGCCTGAAGCTTTTGTTTCAGTCTCTTTTTGGTCTTTTCATCCAGGCTTTTTGTAAATTTTTCGATTTTATCGGTCATGTTTTTGGATTAAAGTTTGGCCATCAGATCATCAATCTTTAGCCCTTTCCCTGCACTATCGCGATCGGCATTAAAAACGTTGCCGGGGCCATTTTGTTGTTCAATGAATGATTTTACAAGAACGATCCTGATTAAAGAACTGGCTGGAACTCCATACAAATCGGCCTTTTTCTGGATAGCCTTTTTTAATTTTTCATCGATTTTGAGTTGAAGCAACGTCATACATTTATCATTAAATATTAATACTTTTTGCATTAATATTGTATGGCCTGGATTTATTCCTGTAAAGGGCTGCTTGGTAATTATCACAAATCGACATTAACGAAATTTAAATTTTTCATTAAAAAATTTTGTGTTAAGATGGCGCTGGTTATTGCGAACTTGTTTGTCGCAAGCTCGCTCACTTTACTTTATAAGCAGGCCTTCGGCTCGCGTTATGGACAAAATTGCGGTTTTAGATTTTGGAGGACAATATGCCCATTTGATCGCGAACAGAGTGCGCAGACTAAATGTGTTTAGTGAAATTTTTGAAGGCGATACTCCGGCCGAAAAATTGCGTGAATTTAAGGGAATTATCCTTTCCGGGGGGCCACAAAGCGTTTATGACGAGGACTCATTAAAATGTGATCCGGGTATTTTGGAATTGGGCGTTCCGCTGCTGGGAATTTGTTATGGTCATCAGGCTTTGGCCTATGTTCAGGGCGCAAAAGTTGAACCGGCTGATTTCCGTGAATATGGTTTGGCCGAGATGAAAATAACAAAAGCAAAAGGGCTGTTTGACGGCTTAAATCCAACGGAAATTGTCTGGATGAGCCATGGTGATTCTGTGAAAGAGCTGCCGCCCGGTTATGAAGTTATTGGCGAAAGCCCCGGAGAGAATGCGGCAATTGCCAATTTTGAAAAGAATTTTTATGGTGTGCAGTTTCATCTGGAAGTTACGCATACCGCTGCCGGAATGAAGATGCTCAATAATTTTTTGAATCTTTGTAACGTTAAGCGCGAATGGAAAATTGACGATTTTATCGCTGCGGAAATGGAATTGGTTCGTAAAAAAGTGGGGAAGAAAAAAGTGTTTATGATGGTGAGTGGAGGTGTGGATTCGACCGTGGCTTTTGCGCTTCTGGAAAAGGCTTTGGGACCTGATCGTGTTTTTGGACTTTTTGTGGATACCGGTTTTTTGCGTTTGAACGAGCGAACAGAAGTTGAAGAAGCCCTAAAATCGCTTGGTTTTAATAACCTGCATGTGCGTGATGCCAGCAAGCGTTATTTTGAAGCGTTACAAGACCGCTATGATCCCGAGGCGAAGCGCAAAATCATTGGTGATCTTTTTGTAAAAGCTCAAGCGGAAATTGTTGAAGAACTTAAATTAAATCCGGAAGAATGGCTTCTGGGTCAGGGAACTATTTATCCCGATACAATTGAAACCGGTGGAACAAAATATGCGGCTAAAATCAAAACTCATCATAATCGCGTTGAACAAATCGAAAAACTGATGAAGGAAGGTAAGGTAATTGAGCCACTTGCTCAGCTTTATAAAGACGAAGTTCGTGAGGTTGGAATGAAGCTTGGGTTGCCGGAAAAATTGGTATGGCGACACCCTTTTCCAGGTCCGGGGCTGGCCGTTAGATGCCTGTGTATTCAGGAAGCTGTTCCGGTTGAACATCAATCAACATTGGAAAAAAATATCAATGAAGAAGTGGCTAAATTTGGCTTGCAGGGTAAGGTTTTGCCGATTCAAAGTGTTGGCGTTCAAGGGGATTTCCGCACTTATCGCCATCCTTTGGTTTTGATGGGTGCAAGCGATTTTAAGACTCTGGGTAAATTAGCGACAAAGTTGATTAACCAGTTTCAGGAAATCAATCGGGTGATCTGGCTGCAACATCCAAATAAAATTGAAAGTGTTAAAGTGCAAAATTCTTATTTAACGCGCGAAAGAATTAAGCTTTTGCAGCAGGCTGATGCCAAGGTGAATGAATTTATGGAAAAACATTCGCTTAGTCGACAAATTTGGCAATTCCCGACTGTGTTGATTCCGGTCAGCATTAATCGTGAAAATGGTGAGGCAATTGTGCTAAGGCCTGTGTGTTCAGAAGAAGCCATGACTGCGAATTTTTACGAAATGGATTTGAAACTTTTGAAAAATCTGACTGAAGAAATCATGACAGTTCCGGGAATTACAGCCGTTTTTTACGATGTCACAAACAAACCACCGGGCACGATTGAGTGGGAGTAGAGGCGGTAAAGTGGCGCGAAGTGGTTAACACAAAACTACTTGCGGGGCAGGATGGTCGAGCGGCGGGGAAAATTTATCCTCGGGCTTTTTGGGCGGGTTCGGCAGTGGCTTGAGCAGCTTCGGCTTCGGCCTGGGCTGTTGCGGCGGCGGCTTCGGCTTGCGCACTTGCATCGCCCGCAGTAGCTGTTTCCGGTCCTGAGTTTTCTGCTCCCGGCGCAGATGGTTCCGGCCCTCCACTTATTTTCACTCTCATCTTTTTAAGAGATCCTAAACCGGCTACTAATCCTTTTGTATTTTGTTGAGTTGATGCATTTAAAGTTTCAATTTTTCCTTCAACTTGGGCCAGTTTATTTTCTAACTCCTTCTTCTCATCGGCCGTTGGAGCTTGTGGCAGTGCTGCAATTTTTGTCTCTAATTCAGCTAATGTCTTTCCAACTAACTTATAAAATTCTTTCTCTTCCGCTTCACGACCACGAATTTTTTTATTCCTGGCGTTTTCGGTTGGATCGCCCAAAAAGATATTTGCCCCTGAATTTAATAATAAATATAGCAGAGCAAAGGCACTAATGGCCGCACTCCATGAAGTTATATTTTTGATTTTTTCATTCAAAGCTTTTACTGTGTCACTATTTCTAATTTGATCTTTCCCGAGATTTTTTATTCTATCCCAGGTACCTTTTTGGGTACTTTCCACAGGTGCCGAAGGTAAAATATCAACATAATCACTCACTGCCTGATGGGCGCCTGTTGCTCCGATTGTCGATAGCAAAGCAATTCCAAAATGACGTCTTAAATAGGCCATTGTTTTACCTACCCTAGTCAATTCGGCCGATTTTTTTGGTATTTTTTTTTCCAATTGCTGTGCCAAACTTTCATTTTTTGCGTTGCCGGATTCATTCATTGATATATGTGGTGATTTATAGAATCAAACCTTATGTTTCATTATACCATAAATCTAAATAATTTCAACTCGTTATTTGACGTATTGGGCATTGTTTGTTAATATAGCTTTCCATTATTAGAAATTTTAACTAAAAAATATGCAAGAATCGGCAAGTGAACAACTCGAAAGTAAAAGCATAACTGTCCAAGATATCCGCTCCATGGACGAAAGAGTTGTGGCGGTTTTGTGGCAAAATTTTCTAAAAAGATTGGCAAATGAGGCTCCTGAAGACCAGGCTAAAAAACTGCTATTCCACGAATTGGTGCAAGAATGGAAAGCTGGTAATGCATATAAAAATCCACCAATTGTTGATGATCAGCCCGGAGCAAGCGTTGAGGAGTTGATTTATTACTTTAGAGATGGGCTCTATCCCAATGAATCTTATCTTGTTCAAAATAGAATTCTGTCACCGGTTCAAGATGATGTGACAGATGAGCATGGTAGAACATTTAAAGTTGGGCAGAAAGTGACTTATGTTGGTTACGGCCAAGAAACTCCATCATCATTGGCAAGGATAAGCTTGATAACAAAAGGGAGAATTCAGGCTATTTCGCTTGCGGAAGGAAGGACAAAAAAAAGGATCTTTAGTGGAAATAGACACGATTTTCTGGATTACGGAGAGTCATCTTCCAGAGGTATTATTCCACGGCCGACTGATGAAATTAAGCTATAGTATTAGCTTACCAAAGCCATTGCGACTCCGGCCACGATGGTGATGATCAAATTATCATCCAAAAATTCGCTGATGTAACGGCCGCTTAAAGATTCAAAAATCATACCTACCAAACTACCAATAAAGGCGGTTTTAAAATCGACAAAAAAGAAGGCTGCAAGCGTAGAAACAACAATCGCCAGAGCAGTTCCCTCCAAATGTTTTCGTGGATTTAGAGGGTTTTTAATCTTGCCAAAATAAGTTCCGACAATTGTGGTTATCGCGTCTCCTACAGCCATAATTGTGATTGCGGCAAGGGCGATCTCTCTTTTAAAAAACATAATGGCAAGCAAAGATCCAAGCACCAAAAAGAAAGAACCTTTACCCGGAAAAATCTCCAGATCACGCGGCCTTTCAAGATAACGCAAAAGGTGATCAAGCATGGGAACGCGATATTTACGGGCAATTAACGACGCCACCCCACCCAAAATCAGGATAACAACCAACATATCAGCATTTAAAAGCTGCAGCTTGAACAAAAACACAATGCTGCAACCGGTGACTATATGGGCAATCTGCCTGCGCAATTCAAATTTGTCCTTAACGTGAAAAATAAACCAGTCCAGCACATGATATTTCTGCTCAAGGTAAAGCCAAACTTTGGCAATCGAGTAACCGATTAAACCGCCGGCAATCAAGTCGCTGGCATAATGAACACCAAGATATAATCGGCTAAAGGCAATCAAAATAATCACAGCATAACCCAAAAAACGCATTGTGCGATTCGGGAAAATCAGGCGCATGTAAGGCCACAACGAAAAACAAAAAGCGGTATGCAAACTTGGCATGGAAAAACCGGATGCCTGGGTTAGGGGAATAGTGGCTACAACCGCAGCCGCAAAAGGTCGCGGAGTTTGGAACATTACTTTCATCAAATAACTTATTTCCAGAGCGGAGGCTGCAGTTAGCAGCATTAAGGCCAATTCGTGATAATATTTTTTAACCAGCAGATAAACCAGCAGCACCAAAATGCTGTAAAGTAAGCCAAAATCGGTCAGGAACAATAAAAATGCGTCCAGCGGATAAACCCGCACGGATCCTAAAAAACGTAAAATTTCGTCATCCCAAAAAAGTGCGAAAAATAAAAATATGAAAAATAAAGCGGAAAAAAGTTTTTCTTTGGAAGTGAAAATATGGCTTTTCTCTGATTTATTTTGCGTTGCCTGATTTTGATTTTGCGCTAAGCCAAATTGCATTTTTGGATATTTTTAATTGGTTGTTCCAGGAACTCGCTGCCGAGTTTTTTGAATTTTTCCGGATTGTCGGTTGTAAGAAAAATGTGCTTACCGGTGCGAGTTAAACGGGTTTCTATTTCCGGATGACGTTGCAGATAATCTTTTAAACTTTTTGCCACGATTTCACCGGGTTTGAGTACCTGAACTTTTTTGCCCATGATTTTGGTGAATTCTTTGTACAAAAATGGATAATGAGTACAACCTAAAATCAGAGTATCCAGATTACTGCCTTTAAGATTTCGCAAATATTTTTTAAGAATCATGCGTGTTTCCGGTTTTTTATGCCAATGCTCTTCAATTAGCGGAACCAGTAAGGGGCAAGCCTGGCTGAAAACTTTTATTTTGGGATTGAGATGATTAAGTTCAATTTCGTAAGCTTTGGAGTTGATGGTGGAATTGGTCCCAACCACGCCGATATTTAAATTTTTGGTTTGCTTTGCAGCCGCTTCTGCCAGAGGTTTTATTACCCCGAGGATTTTACGGTCTGTGACTTTTTGGGAACGTAAATATTTTTCCTGCAAATGACGAAGAACAGTGGAAGATGCCGTATTACAGGCCACAATAATCAGCGTGCAGCCCTGATCAAAAAGGTATTCCACAGCCTGTTCGCCGAAACCGATTAAGGTCTCCATGCTGCGATTTCCGTAAGGCGCGCGCGCGTTATCGCCCAAATACATGTAATCATATTCGGGCAATTCCTTCAGGAAATCTTTTAAAATTGTGAGGCCACCGTAGCCGGAGTCGAAAACACCAATCATAAGGTTTTTTGTTTATATGGGAATGTGTAACTTCGTCTTCGAGCACAGTTCTCGGCTCACGCCTGCGAGGTGCTCTCAGCCAAAATTACACATTCCCATTTAAGCATTTTGTTTTGTTTTTTTATTTGCGGCGGTGCTCGAAGGGGAAGTTATATTTCCCGTCTATTTAAGCATGGTTTTAATGCTTTGTCATTGATTTGGCCTGTGATAATATGGGCAGTGGAGTTCTAATTAATTTATGCAAAAATTCTTAAATTGGAAAATTCAGCTGGTTTTTATTCTGACGGGCGTGATGGTTGGTCTTTTGGTGACAACTCAGTTTAAAAGCGCTCTGCCAAGCAGTTCTTACCCGTACGATGAACTTCAGGCTCAGCAGGAATTAATGAAAAGTTATAGCGATGATCAGGCTGTTTTAAAAAGCAGAATTTTGAATCTTCGTAAGCAGATTGAAATCAAGCAAACCGAATCCGGTCAAACTATCGAAAAAAATAATCTGGACATACTTAACGCCATTAAAAATGAAATCGGTCTTAGTTCGGAAAAAGGTGATGGTATTGAAATTACTTTGAATGATGGACTTTTGGTGAAACGTAATAATCCGGATGTACTCAATCAATCACTGGTTCAGGCTGCGGATTTGCGTGATGTGGTAAATCTGCTTTTCAGTGCTCAGGCTGAATCTGTCGCCATTAATGACCAGCGCATTATTGCTTCTACATCAATTACTTCGGTGGGTAATACAATTTTAGTGAATAATTTTCATCTTTTACCGCCTTTTACCATTATTGCGCTGGGCGATCCTGACACTTTTCTTCAACGGTTGCATGATCCTGCCGCGCTACCTGACTTACAAAAACGCACTAAAGAGGCCCTAATTCAATATGCATTTGTAGCAAAGAAAAACTTAATTGTACCGGTTTATAACAGCGATTTCCGCCTTAAATTTCTGACCGAAGCCAATTCAACCAAATAATTATGGATCACGAAAATACTCATCCGGGTCATCATAAAAGCAGACTCAATTCTCAAATTATTGCCATTACTACAACCGGCATTCTGCTGGGATTTCTGGTCATTCTTCAGTCACGATCTTTTAGAGGTGTGCAGGACATTATTGGTCGTGATACGCGTGCCAATGTTTTCCGCGAAATCCAGATTCTTAAAACCACAAATGAAAACCTTAATGCTGAAATTAAAGATTTGGAGTCCCAGCTGGATAAGGCTTCTAACCGTCAACAAGCCTTGAATGCGGTCCAGGATGAAATTAAAAAAGATCGGATTTTAGCCGGACATGTTGATGTTGAAGGTCCGGGAATCCAAATTACTGTTGGCAAGCCGATAGCTGTAATTTGGCTTACGGATATTGTAAACGAGATGTGGAGCGCAGGAGCGGAAGCTGTAAGCGTGAATAATATTCGCTTAACTAATTCTACGGTTGGCTTTGATCTGCTGCCAAATGGCCAGATTGCCCTAAATGGTGTACCTTTAACTGCACCATATTCAATTGGAGCGATTGGTGATGGGAAAACTTTGAATGAAGCTCTTAATCAAACTCAAGGAGTACTTGAACGCTTGCGGCAGAGTGTGCAGGGGGTTGATCTTACCAATACGTTGAAAGATAAAATTGGCATGGGGAAAGTGATATAGGGAACAGGAAAGTATAACTTCCCCTTCGAGCACAGTTCTCGGCTCACGCCTGCGAGGTGCTCTCAGTGAAAGTTATACTTTCCTGTTCCTTCGTATTTCCCATGTTTCTTTTCCTTTTATTTTATTGGGAAGAAGAACCAGAGGGGTTGGAGGAGGAGGAGAATGAAAAGGATTATTAGGTAGACCTTTTTATTGAACTTTTCTTCTTTTAGGGCGTTGATCAGTTGCTCGCTTTCGAATTGTTGGGCGTCGAGGTTCTTGCGGATTGCCTCTTTTTCGGTGCGTTCGGTGGTTAAAGCGCGGTTATAGTCGAGTAACGGCACTGAGTCTTTTAAACGGGCCTCCAATTGCCCCACACGATAATTGGCACCTTCCAGGCGTTCCTGTTTTTCTTTTAATTCCTGTTGGAGTTCGGTAAAGAGCCTTTTATATACTTGCTCCTCGATTTCGGACTTGGTTGATTCTGAAATGTCTACATTGCGCGTGCGATTGTCTACTCTGTAATTATGACGTTTTTGGCTTATTGTAGGACTGTTTTCCGCATCATGACTATAGACAGTATCGTCATTGTCTATAGACGTGTCTACTGGAATTACACGGGTCCTGTCTATAGACATTGCCGGGGTAGACATGTCCACATCGCTGTCTACTTCTTTGTGCCCTTTTAGGCGCTGCAATTCTTTTTTATCAAGCCAAATTCTGCCGTCGCGCTTAAATATTTTTAGCTTATTTTTGGCAATGTACCTGTCTACTGTCCTTACAGATACTTTTAATAGTTTGCTAGCGGCTTTTCTATCTATTTCGTACATAATTACAAACTCATTGAAAAATTATTACATGTCTATAGACACGTAATGGACAACTATAGACATTGGCTACCGCCATTGTAAGCCAAATGTCTACTTCTTGTCCAGCATGTCTACTTTGTAATTAAAAAATACGGCCGAGTCCGCGTCCAATCGCCATTCGCAATTTTTATTTTTGGCGAGTCGTGTCTAGTTTAGTGTCCACTTCTTGTCTACGAGCAAGACAACATTTTTAAGGATCATACGCTTTTTGGTTTGAATAAATTAAATCGCTAGACATAGAGCTGAACAATGCGATATAAAAAGAAATCAACATCACTCACCCCACGAACCAGTAATCTGAATCCTTTTAATCTGG
>Ga0172379_10001054_pt1 | contig 59301 bp, 55 predicted proteins | sample GrowelOW334metaG_FD_119756 | JGI IMG/M metagenome (GOLD analysis project Ga0172379, IMG submission 119756) | Groundwater microbial communities from an aquifer near a municipal landfill in Southern Ontario, Canada - Groundwater well OW334 metaG | ecosystem: Environmental > Aquatic > Deep... | reverse complement strand
TGCTTCTGTTTATCCATCAAAAGACGACTTAATCAAAGTAACTAATATTTTACCCAATCAAAAAATCAATTCACCTATCACCATAAAAGGTGAGGCCAGAGGCAATTGGTATTTTGAAGCAAGCTTTCCAATTAGAATAATTAATGAGCGAGGCCAAGTCATAGGATCAGCAACTGGAATTGCCCAAGAAGATTGGATGTCGGAAAATTATGTTCCATTTACATCTATAATTGAATTTAGCGCCGGCACATCAACGAGCGGAACAATAATATTACAAAAAGATAATCCATCCGGCTTATCCCAATATGATAATGAGTTGGAAATTCCAATCCAATTTTAAATCATTCACAAAAAATCACTGCCCTAAAGCAGTGATTTTTGAAATCCGATAAAGCCTATGCCGTGTGCCCTCGGAAGAGCTTAACAATAAATAATAAAATTAAAGCGCCAATTACGGCAGTAGCGAGCGACCCCCAAAATCCTGACGGTCCCATTCCAAAAGACCTAAATATCAATCCGCCGATAAATGCGCCAACAATGCCAATGACGATATCCGCTATCATTCCAAATCCTCTGCCCCTTACGAGTAAGCCGGCAATCCAACCGGCGATTAAGCCGATTATTAAAAACCAAATGAATTCCATAAATTTATTTTTATTTATAAAACTCTAATTAATTATTTACCCATCTAAAATCCACCTACCTACCCAGTATTATACTATTTTCAACTCTTTTTGGCTGTCACCTTATTATAATTTGCAATGCTTAAGTTATTCTTAACCTGTATTTTATACAGATTAACAGCAATTTTACCAATAATAATCAACTTAACAAAATTAGCTAACTGTGCTATAATTAAGGTCATATATGGGACAAATCTCAAGCGAAATGCAATGGCTGTTAGAGGCATATAAACAAGAGCCCGTAGCCAAAAATATTAAGGATGCCGAGAAAATCAAGCTTAGCCAGTTGGTTTCTAATCTTGGTTTTTTTTACGAAAAATTTCGCAATGCAATAGATTACAACGAAGAACATTTAATCAGAAGGAATTCCCTAAGAAGATTTTTGAGAAGACAAATTTTGTTTATTCAAGAAAAAGAGGCGATTAAAATCAGTCATTCATTAATCTATGAATTTATCAGAGCAAAATATTTGCCAAATGATACACTGCCAGAGACGATCATTGATGAGTTAGCCGAGACGATCATTAAATATTTGATCATTTACAATTATTTGCAAGCAAACAATTTTTCCAAAAAGCAAAAACTTATTGATTGGGTAATAGAATTGGCCGCCTGTGAGATTGATGAACAACTGTTTCCAATAGACAAAGAGTTGGCCATGGTTAATTTTATGTATTCAAAAATGGTTTCTGGCATGTCGTTTGTAAAAACAGAAATCGAGCCAAAGGAAAAAAATCTTCAAATTTATATTGCCGTTTTAAAAACTTTGGGGAAAGCCGATCAAAACAAAGTCTACTATCGACTCCTAAAACTGCACATACCAGAATGGAATAATCTGACAACTGAAAAAGTAAATGATTTTTGCCAAAACCTGATTAACATTAAAGCAAAAATCGACAGCCACCTTAATCATCCAATAGGCTTTCAACTATATAGAGCCGTAAAAAAACAATCCGTCTTCTTCCAAATTCTAAAAGAAATCTTAGACAAAAAAGAAAATTTAGAAATATTTGGAAACGACGAAAAACTGACAGAAAAAATCAAACTGACCTGCGAACACAGATATAACCATATCAGGGGCAAGCTTATCGGAAGTATTATCAGGGTAATTATCTATATTTTACTTACAAAAACGATCTTGGCATTGGTTTTGGAGGTGCCTTATGACTTATTATTTGTCGGAGAGCTCAATATGCGATCGCTTTTAATAAACATCATCTTTCATCCGGTTCTAATGCTTATTGTTGCCATAACAATCAGGGTACCTGGGCCAAAAAATACCCAAATAATTTTAGAAGAAACCAAAAAAATCGTATCCGGAGAAGAAAGAAAAATTATATTCAAGGGCAAAGGTTCATTACAAAAAGGCTCTGCATCTTATGTTGTCATAAATATAATTTATTTTGTAATGTTTTTGATCTCCTTCGGCATAGTTGTTTACGGCTTGAGATTGCTGAAATTTAATTTGCTTAGCGGCCTGCTATTTATATTCTTTTTGACGTTGGTAAGCTTCTTCGGATTCAGGTTAAGAAACTTGGCCAATCAATTTTTGGTGTTGCCCAGAAAAGACAACCTCAAAAATTTTGTGGTTGATTTCCTTAGTCTGCCAATTATAAGGGTCGGACGCACACTCTCAACCAACTTTGCAAAGGTGAACATATTTATATATATTCTAGATTTTATCATAGAAACGCCACTCAAAATGCTGATCGAGTTTTTTGAGAAGGCGGTCTCATTTATCAGAGAAAAGCGAGAAGAAATTTCGGAATAACTAACGCGATAAACCCTGGACTTGGATGGTCCCGGGCATTCAAATAGTACAACGAGAGGTAAAGGAGTAAGTCGTCATGGCTAATAAGGATGCTTCTTTTTGGCCGGACAACGCAGATGGGTTGGGAGAGGCCTACCAAAATATGGAGAAAAGACTTAAGGAAGTTAGTCGCGTAATTCCCCCAACAAAGCCCGCCACTCCCAAATGGAGCCCTTATCTCAAAGGCGATCTTCCATCGCAACCTACTCACAAGGGGGCATCCTAAGCCCCTTTTTTTATTCCCTTGACAGGAATTTTTTTATAATATATAATTTAGATATATATCTAAATATCTAATTAATCAAATGCCTCCATTATCTAAAACATTTTCAGCATTATCCGATGAAAACAGAAGGAAAATAATAGATTTGCTCAAAAAAAAGGAAATGCCTGTTACTGAAATAGGCACCCATCTTAAAATTACCATGGCCACCCTTTCCCACCATCTCGATGTCTTAAAAAGAGCGGATTTGGTATCAGGACGAAGAGATGGCCAACAGATAATTTATTCCTTGAATTTAAGCGTCGTCCAGGAATTAACTGAAAAAATAATTAAATTTTTAAAACCTAAACATAAATAAAAAGTATGAAATCCCCAATTAAGCTAGGTTGGAAAAGCGAAGCCCTTCCAATCGCAATGATCATTGTTTCCATTGTCTTAAGCTTCGTTTTTTATAAATACTGGCCAGAAAAAGTCGCCACTCACTGGAATTTTTACGGCCAAGTGGATGCTTACGGACCAAAAGCATTTATGGCTTTCTTTTTCCCTTTCTTGCTCTTGGGCATGTATGCCCTTTTTACAATTTTGCCATATATTGACCCCAAAAGAGACAGGTACCAGGAATTTTCCAAGACTTTTCATATTTTCAAAGACTGCATCATAGCTGTGTTATTTATAGTTTATGTCGCTACTGGCATATTCAATCTAGGATATGATATAAATATCGGCTATATCATTTCATTTGTCATCGGAGCAATGATGATCGTCCTTGGCAACTACATGGGCAAAATAAAATACAATTGGTTTATGGGCATCCGGACCCCTTGGACCATGTCTTCAGAAAATGTTTGGAACAGAACACATCGAGTCGGCGGTTGGTTTTTCATAATTTTCGGATTATTAATTATTATTACCCCATACTTACCAATTTTACTTGGCACCATCACTTTTATCAGCGGAGTCGCGCTTGTTCTTGTCGGCACAATGTTATATTCTTATATTGTCTATAGACAAGAGAAAAAAGGCAACTAATGAAACTATTCGCTTCGTTAAATTATCGAAAAAGTAATAAAATAACCTCGGTAAATATTCCTATTTCAACCGAGGCTATTTTATTGGCGCAAAATATTTTAACTTCTTCAGAAGCTGCTGTCAGGCAAGGATTATCCGAACAGCTTTTAGACGAGCTTTGTGATTCATCCAAGATTGATATCATTAAATTGGAAATTTTGGATGAAAACCAATACCACAAGCGATCAAATAATAAAATTGTTATGAGAAGATACGGCTTGTATCGCCCAAGATCAGCTACTATTTCCATCTCCAACAGAACAGCAGCAAGAGGGCAGATTTTAGCTCCCAAATCATTTTTAGATACTCTTCTTCATGAGTGGATACACCACTATGATACTTGTAAATTGAAAATCAATTCAATTCACAGCAAAGGATTTTATGAAAGATTGAATGATTTGAAAGATAAATTAAAAATCAGGTAGATTTTTTGTGATGAAAAAATATTTTATATTTTACTTTCTGCTCTTTGCAGAATTTTTTAATTTCATTTTCAACCTCATCCCAATAACTATTTTTTGCAAAATAAATTGTCTCATATTTTCCCATTAATTCTGGATGTTTTACTTCAAGCCAGCTTTTTATAGATTTCCAGACAGAACCTGAAACATTTAAATTTTCAAACATATAAAAATTGGCGTATTTTTTTGTTTTCAAAATTATCTTTTTCCAATCAGTAAGATATGGGAATATTGGACCAATAAAAACATAACTTCTCAAGCCAGATTTACTCAATTCTTTAAGTGCGTTTATCCTATTTTCGATTGATGAAGTAAACGGCTCAACTTCCTTGCGAATATCATCATCAATAGTTGTAATCGTTAGCCCAACTTCGCAATTTTTAAATTGTTTTAACAAATCTATATCCCTAACAATAAGATCAGATTTTGTTAAGATTCCCAATTTGGGTTGAAGTGGGATTAATTTTTCTAATATCTGTCGAGTAAGTTTATATTTTCTTTCCAGTGAAAGATAAGGATCTGTAACAGAAGAGATAAATATTGATTTTCCTTTATACTTATTTGTTTTAGCCGGAATTAAATCAGGTGCATTAATTTTTGCATCAACAAAATCTCCCCACTCCTCATTATGCCCAGAAAATCTTTTCATAAATCTAGCATAACAGTAAATGCAAGAATGCATACATCCAACATAAGGATTTATAACATAATCAGCATCAGGTAACTGTGACTTTGTTATAATTGATGCGGCCTGAATTTCGTTTATTTTCATAAATTTTAAAGGCTCGCCAGGGAATAAGCGAGTTAAAATCAAAGCAATAATTATTTTCTAGTCCTACTACCATGATAAAGTGTTCTCGCGCCGGCCCGTTGTCTGGATCCGGCACGAGATTATTTCTGTCCTCCGTAATTGCCTGGTAGCATTCGCCCATGACGAGTCAGATAGTTTGTGATATAGCTTGTCGTATAGCTAATTACGGTCGGAGCTACACAACTAGCCAGCACTTCCGGCGTATTATTCCATAAATGAACCAAAAGACTCATCACAAACGTCAAACTCGCAGGAACCAAGCTACCAAAAAAATACGATGGCAATGCGGATTTAATTGGCGAGAAATGCTGAACTACTCTCGCCGTTATGCCAGTCGACAGAAAGCTCGAAGCCCCCTGTGCCAATCCCGCCATCAAATATTCCTTTGGCCCATATGCTCCATTCACCACCATCGCAATCAGCCCATTACAGACTGCCGATATTATGGCGAACTTAGCATTAAACACGTTGTGGTAAATATATACCACTTTTTTCCACCACGCCATCAGTACACCCCCCTTCGTCCAAATGTTAATGGGACTAGAAAATAATTATCAACGAACAAAATTAACAACACTGTTACTGTTTAATTATCTAATAACCTTAACAAACATCTTCTTCCCTCTCTGAAGCAACAAGCCATCACCAATCTCAACTTCCATTTTTTCATTATCAATCTTTTTATCATCAATTAAAATAGCACCTTCTTTTATCAATCTTCTAACTTCGCCATTACTCTGGGCAAGACCAGCTTTTACAAATAAGTCCAAAACTCCCATTTTTACTTCATCAATTTTTACTTCCGGTATTTCTAATGGCTTCTGCTTATCCTGAAAAACTCTTTTAAAATTCTGCTGCGCATGCTGGGCAGCCTTTTCTCCCAAGTAAACCTTGACCACCTCATAAGCCAGCTTCATTTTGATGTCACGAGGATTAGTGCCTGATTTTATCTCTTCTTCCATGGCTCCAATTTCTTCCATTGATATATCGGTCAAAATTTCAAAAGCCGGAACAATCATTCCATCCGTCCAGCTCATGACCTTCCCATACATTTCTTCTGGTGAATCAACTAAAGTAATCATGTTCCCTTCTGATTTACCCATCTTCTTTCCTGTCGGATCTTCTAAAAGCTTCATGGTCAGAACCATCTTTTCCTTATTTTTCATGGCCTTCATCAGCGTCCTGCCGGCGAGCATATTAAACATTTGGTCATTGCCGCCGATTTCCAAATCAACATCCATGGCTACGCTATCATAAGCCTGCATAAGCGGATAAAAAAATTCGTGCAGATAAATCGGCCTGTTAGCCTTTATTCTTTCTTTAAACATATCCCTATCCATCATCTGCTGACCAGTAAAGTGGCGAGCGGCTTCTATTAGGTCTTTAAAATTCAACTTGCTCAACCACTTAGAGTTGAATTTGAAGGAAACCTTATCGATGTCAATAATATTTTTTATTTGCTTTTTCCATCCTTGCAAATTTTTCAGCACCTGCGTGTGATTGATTTGTTCGCGTACGCTTAATTTGTCCGGATCGCCGATTTGTCCAGTAAAATCTCCAAATAAGAAAATTACTTCATGTCCTAGCTCCAAAAATTTTGCCAGCTTTCTAATCGTAATTCCATGTCCGATATGTAAGGTAGGAGAATTGGGATCATAGCCGCAATATAGTTTTATTCTTTTTCCAGACATCAATAATTTTTTCAAAGATTCCTTGTCCGGGTATATATTTTCAACTCCGCGACTGAGCAAAGCGTCTATTGATTTTTCATCGGTGATTATTTTTTGCATAAGGTTACTTTAGGGATTCAAGTTGTAAAGTTAATTTTTCTATTTTTTCTCTCGCTTCTTTTAATTTATCCGCTTCCTTTTTTATAATTGCTTCAGGCGCATTTTTTAAAAATTCTTCATTTTTTAATTTTTGCTCTATGCCAACCGCATATTTATCCAATTCGGAGATTTCTTTCTGAAGTCTTTTTACTTCCACTTCAGCATTAACGGCGGAAGCAAGCTCAATATAAATTTGAGTTGAACCAATAGCGGAGCCGACGCTATTTGCTGGCTTATCGCCTTTTTTTATAATTGATAAATTCTCAAGCCGAGCTAATTTTTTAATAATCTCCGATTGATTTTCCAGTAATTTAATTTTATCAGAAATTATAATAGCTGAAATCTTTTTTGCCGGTTCAACCTTATTTTCACTTCTTAAATTTCTTATTATGGTTATGATATTTTTTATCCATTCAAAATTTTCATCCGCGTCGCTTGGCTTTTGATCTATGAATTTCGGCCAAACGGCAATCATTAATAAATTTTTATCATCAAAATTTTTCCAAAGTTCTTCTGTCACAAATGGAATGAATGGATGCCATAATTTCAATAAATTCTGGAGGATATAAAGCAGTATTTCTTCTTTATTGCCCTCAACTTTAGCAATTTCTAAATACCAATCTGCAAAATCCGCCCAAGTGAACTCCCAAAGATAGTCAATTGCTCCGGAAAAATTAAACTTATCAAGCTCTTCAGTAACAGACTTAGTGATACTATTTAATTTATCCAAAATCCATTGGTCCGCTAGAGTTTTAATTACTGGAGTTTTATCAATAATTTTTGGACTATCAATCGACTGGATTATAAATCTAGAAATATTCCAAAGCTTGTTTACGAAATTCCTAGCACCTTCAACTTTCTCTTCATAAAAACGCATGTCATTTCCCGGAGATGTGCCTCTTAATAGGCTTAATCTCAAAGCATCAGTACCATATTTATTAATAATTTCAATCGGATCCAGGCCGTTGCCAAGTGACTTAGAAAATTTCTTGCCGTTTTTATCCCTTAAAATTCCGTGGATATAGACATCTCTAAATGGAATATCATCAAGAGCATAAGTCGTCATAAGGATCATTCTGGCCATCCAAAAAAACAAAATTTCATAGCCCATCTGCATCCAGGACGTAGGATGATATGTTAATAAGTCCTGCGTTTCAGCCGGCCAGCCCAACGTTGAAAATGTCCAAGCGCCAGAAGAAAACCAGGTGTCTAATGTATCTTCATCCTGCCTAATTTTTATCGACTCACACTTTGGACAGGCACCAGGATTTTCGCTGCCATAAAAAATTTGGTCGCAATCATCACAATACCAGACTGGAATCCGATGTCCCCACCAAATTTGCCTGGAAATACACCAATCTCTTAAATTATCAATCCAATGCAAGTAAATTGTTTTAAATCTATCCGGGGTTATGTTTATGATTTTATCGGAATTGCCATTGTGGCCTCTTGTTACAGCTTCTCGCATCAATTCTTTCAAACTCATTCCCCTCTCTTTGACTTTTTTATTAACATCCACAAACCACTGCTCCATAGGAATGGCTTCAACCACATCTCCAAACCTATCTGAAGTGCCAACACTGTGCGTTAAGTCTTCTTCTTTAAGCAATAAATCGTTTTCTCTAAGCCAGTTAACAAATTTTTCTCTTGCTTCCAAGACATCTAGACCGGCATAATTTACGCCAGCCTCCTCTGTCATCTTGCCATCTTTTCCGATAACAGGAATTATTCCGATGTCTTTATTTTTTTGATACATTTCAAAGTCAACCGGGCTATGTGCCGGTGTTACGCCGACAGCACCCGTGCCATAATTTGTATCAACGCCATCATCGGCAATAACTGTAATTGTCAAAGAATTTTTTGCGCCGACATCAACGGTAAATTTTTGGCCGATATATTGCTTGTAGCGGTCATCTTTTGGATTAACGGCAACAGCAGTGTCCCCCAGCTTGGTTTCCGGCCTAGTGGTAGCAATGGCAATTGGAAAATCCTTGCCATATTTAAAAGTATAAATCTTCGTTAGCTGATCAACATAAACCAATTCGTCATCAGAACAAGTTGATTGCCCCTTAACTGACCAATTAATAACTCTGTAACCGCGATAAATCAAGCCATCATTATACATCATCTTAAATAGTTCATTTACCGCCTCAGATCTCTGCTCATCAAAAGTATAGGCCAACCTTGACCAATCGCAACTCGTACCCATTTTTTTGATTTGGCCAAGTATTATAGATTTTTGATTCTCGGCAAATTCTTTAATTTTTTCCAAAAGCTTTTCTCTGCCTAATTCCTGCCTGGGGTTAGCAATGCCTTGTTTTTTTAAATCGCCTTCAACCCTTGCCTGAGTAGCAACCGCCGCATGATCGGTTCCAGGAACTATCATCGCCTTTTTGCCCTTCATCCTCTGATATCTAATCTCAACGTCCATTAGAGAGTTTTCAAAGGCATGGCCAAGGTGTAAAATTCCAGTAACATTTGGTGGGGGCATTGAGATTACAAAAGGATCTTTAGCCTCTGTCAAATTATCAGGATTAAAAAAGCCCGACTTTTCCCACTTTTCATATATCGCATCTTCCACTTCGGCCGCATTATATGCCTTAGCCAGTTCAATTTTAACCATATAATCAATATTATTTTAATATTTATCCAGCGCTTAACGCCATTATGCTGCATTTGTCCCTTAATTTATTGCACTGGTTATATTTTAATCAAAAATGGCGGATTTTTCAAGGTTTTTGCCCTGTTGACATCTGCCCAATAATGCGTTAACATAGTTAATTAAATTAAGATTAATTTTTTTGGGTTAAATGGCCTTTACCGAAACACAGCAAATATCGGAACTGATTAAAAAAAGCAATTCGATTCTCATAACCTTAAAGCGCGACTGGAGCGGTGACGCCCTGGCCGCCTCATTATCTTTGGGTGAATTTCTAAAAAATGCCGGGAAAAAAGTCTCCATTGTTTGTGATAATTTTTCAATTACTTCCAATATTTCTTTTTTGCCTGCCTACCAGATTAGGCCAAACCTTGGCAACCTGCAAAAATTTGTCATTAGTGTAAATACAAATAATACAAAGTTAAATGAAGTCAGTTATGATCAGCAAGATGATAAATTAAATATTTATATCACCCCGGAAGATGGAACATTTGAAGAAAAGGACATTAAAACCTTCACTTCCGATTACCAATATGATCTCATATTTATTCTGGGCAGTCCCGATCTGAGTTCACTTGGTACAATATATGACAACAATGCTGATTTTTTTTACGCCAAACCCAAAATTAATGTAGACCATTCTCCGCTTAATGAATATTTTGGAAACATAAATCTTGTAAATATCGCGTCATCATCCACCTCTGAAATAATTTACGACTTACTAAAAGAATTGGACCGGGAAATGATTGATGATAATATCGCCACCTATTTGCTTGGCGGAATAATCATGTCAACCAAAAATTTTAAAACTCTCGAAGTTACGCCTCGAACATTGAACATGGCAAGTGAACTGATAAATAAAGGAGCAAGAAGGGAGCAAATAATCCAAAACCTTTATCAAAGCCGATATATTTCGACACTAAAATTGTGGGGCCGAGTTTTGTCACGCTTAAAAAATGATTTTGACGACCGTATTGTATGGTCAGCCCTATCGGCAAATGATTTTTTAGAAACTTCAACCTCACCGGAAGACCTTCAAGATGTCATTGATGAGTTAATTATCACCATGCCCAAAACAGAAATTATTTTTTTGATTTATCAGTCCGATAAATCAGCTAACTGCGTTGAAGCGATTATTTATTCTACCAAAAAACTTGATGCCTCAGCCATTTCTCAGGCATTTAATCCAATTGGCAATAAAGAAATTGCTCGCTTTACCCTAAAAGACGTTTCTTTGGCCCAAGCCGAAAGAATGATAATTGAAGAAGTAAAGAAGAAGATAAGCTGCTCGGTTATTGCTTGAAATTTTGGTTAAAATAGATTATAGTAAAAAAACATAGAATACTACCAGGGCCCTTAGCTCACTTGGTAGAGCGCTTCCATGGCATGGAAGAGGCAAGCGGTTCGATCCCGCTAGGGTCCACATTCATATTATTATGGGCCTGTAGCTCAGTGGTTAGAGCACTGCTCTTATAAAGCAGGGGTCGGTGGTTCAATTCCACCCAGGCCTACTAAAAGGACGGCTAGCTCAGTTGGTTAGAGCGCTTCGTTGACGTCGAAGAGGTCAGAGGTCCGACTCCTCTGCCGTCCACTACAAAACTCCCAAGCGGGAGTTTTTTTGTTAATCAAATTTTTATCTTATAAGCTTATAATTATAAAATTAAAATTAAAGACAAATTATATGATTAACATTTCAAGTCCAGCCTTCACTGAAGGTGAAATAATTCCATCAAAATACACCTGCGATGGAGAGAATATAAACCCGCCGATTGAATTTTCTGAAATCCATGAATCGGCTGAGAGTTTAGTTCTAATTGTAACGGATCCTGATGCTCCTGATGGGGAATTTACTCACTGGATTATTTATAACATCGATCCAAAAGATGCAAACATCCGTGAAGGCAAATCACCAGCCAAAGCGGTTGAGGGATTAAATACCGCCGGACAATCTGGTTACACAGGTCCATGTCCGCCATCTGGTTCTCACAGATATTATTTTAAAATTTATGTGCTAGATATTAAATTAGAAATTCCGGCCGGAGCAGACAGAAGAAAAATAGAAGAGGCCATTGCCGGTCATGTTATTGATCAGGCAGAATTGATGGGCAGATATGAGAAAATTTAAATCATTGACAAAAATCTAAATTTAAACTAAATTCCAAACAGCACATCAGCGGAGGAGGGATCATGAGTAATAATGATGGTAGGACCATCAAAAAAAGTCGCATAAAACTGGGGCTGTCAATCGATGCACTAGCTGTGGAGATTGGAATATCGGTAGAAGAAATGAGAATCATTGAAAACGGGGTTGATCAAGCAACCCTAAGAAGGGTTTTCCAGGTATTGGGCATTAAGCCCAGAAAGAGAAAACAAAAACCAGACAGACTACCCGCGGTGCAGAACATTGGCACAGTCATCAAACAGATAAGAAAGGAGCAAGGCTTAACTCAGCCACGGCTTGCTGAGAAATCAGGCTTATCACAGAGCATTATTTCCATGCTTGAGTGTGGCAGACGCAGAGGTCTCAATCTGCAAACATTCCAAGCTATATGTAGTGCCTTGGGCCGTGATATGTCCGAAGTAACGAGGCTTGCCGAGGAATTAATGCGGTAAGCATATTTGGACCGCAGTGTATGGTGTGGGAAGAGATATCCTGCGCCTTTTTATTTTAATAAAATTTAAATTTCCTTTATAACTTTATCCAACAACACAATCATCTCCTCTTCACTTCCATATTCAATAAATTTATCAGTTACAGCTTTAAGTGCGCCAGTAATTTTTTGTCCTTTTTTATAAATACAAATTACAGGGCATTTATTTGCATCAGCCCAGCCAATTTCTATTCCCAGTCCAATTGACGGATAAGACACTTCGGCAATCATTAGATCGCATTCTTTTAGAAAATCTTTTGAATTAAACAATCCCTTACTTTCTTCGTGCGGCAGGACTATCTGATGCTCATTATTTAAAGTAGAATTTCTAATTGGCCTATAAAGCTCATTTATATAATCAAAACCAGTTGAATGGCCGATGTATATTTTCATATTATTTAATTTTTGACAAATCACCTTCAATAACAATGGGGTTCGTGTCTAAAATCTCATCAAGATAATGCATTCTATCGCTTTTTAAAGTAATAGGATTATATAAATAAATTTTCTTTTCAAAACCATAAGCGAAACCCATTTCCATCAAAACGCTTCCGCCAATATAATTTCCAACGCCTTCTCTTTCCATATTTAAAACCAAAACAGCATCAGAATTTTTTATCAGATCAAAATATCTTTTTATCATATCAACCGCATGCGGTTTTCTGAGTAAAATATCTCCCCCATTTTCTTCTTTAGTCTTAATATATTCTTCAAAAGATATTTCACCGTCCATTATTTTTTGAGTAATATATGGAATATTAACTTGATGACCCAAGTCTTCTAATTCCTTCTTAATTTCAATAATTTTTGGTGAAAAATTTACGCTTGAACAGATTGTAATTGTCATAATTTAGAATAATTATTAAATGATACTATTATTGACTTTTTGCTAAAAATAAGGTAAAATCTGACTTCATTGTATAATTGTTTTATCCAAAATACAATAGGAATTAAGCCCCTGATAGGTTATAATAAAAGAATGAAAGAGATAGAAAAAAAATTGATCAATTGGCAAAAAACGACTATGGAAAAGCCGGAATTTGGTTTTGTCCAAAAGATAATTGTCAGATTTGCCAAAGCTGAAATTTACCTTGTCGGCGGTGCAGTCAGAGACTTAATTTTAGAAAAAGAAACTAAGGACTTTGATTTTGTAATTGCCAAAGTTGACGCCAAAGAATTGGAAAAGTTTCTTGCAACATTAGGTGAAGTTAATTTGGTTGGAAAAAGTTTTGGCGTATATAAATTTGTTCCTAAGGATTTTAAAATTGAAGCTTTTGATATTGCACTTCCCCGCACTGAACATGCCGGCATGTCTGGCGGTTACAAAGATTTTGAAATCCAAAGCAATAAAGACCTGCCGATTACAGAAGATTTAGCTAGGCGTGATTTTACAATCAATGCTTTGGCCTGGGATTTAAAAAATCAGAAAATAATTGACGAATTCAACGGACTTAAAGATTTAGATAAAAGAATCATCAAAGCAATCGGCGAGCCGGAACAAAGATTCCAGGAAGATTACAGCAGAATGCTTAGGGCTATCAGATTTTTCTGCCAACTAAATTTTGAAATTGAAAAAGATACTCTTGAGACCATAAAATTAAAAGCCGACAAAATTAGCCAGATCTCAAGTGAAAGGATTTGTGATGAATTCACAAAAATTATAATGTCTAATAAAGCTGAAGATGGAATTCGACTAATGCAAAAGATTGGATTGCTAAAAATTTTAATTCCCGAATTGGAAAGAGGCGTAGGAATGGAGCAGAATAAAGCCCATATTTACGATATTTTTGAACACAGCGTAAGAGCGCTTGGCGTAGCGGCAGAAAAGAATTTTAAATTAGAAATAAGGTTGGCTGCACTTTTCCATGACATCGGCAAACCGGTTACCAAAGAAGGCGACGGTCCGGATTCAACTTTTTATAATCATGATCTAGTTGGCGCAAAGCTTGTTAAAACAATTTTAAGACGCTTAAATTTTTCAAATGAAATAATTAATAGCGTTTATCACCTGGTAAGATATCATATGTTTTATTACGCGCTTGATACTGTTTCTGATGCAGGCGTAAGAAGATTATTGCATCGCCTCGGTCCTGAAAATATTGATGATTTTATAAATGTTAGAATTTGTGACAGACTGGGCATGGGTAGGCCAAAAGCTAAGCCCTGGAAATTAATCCAACTGGAGAGAAGATTTAAGGAAGTTCAGTTAGAGCCAATAACCCCAAAGATGTTAAAGATGAATGGCACAGAATTAATGGAATTACTTGAAATTAAGCCGGGACCAAGAGTGGGAATGATCTTAAATGCTCTTCTTGGAGAAGTACTAGAAGATCCTAAAAAAAATGAGAAAGAATATTTAAATAAAAGAACGATTGAACTTAATAAATTAACCGATGAGGAATTAAAAAAACTGCATCCGGATGTGAAGTTTTATGAGGAAGAACAAAAAAGGATGATTCATGAGGAATAAAAAAACCGCGGCCTGCAAGTACGCTGCAGGACCACGGATTGGATAACGAGAGAAAGACCTAGTATTTGTCCAGCCGCTCCCTGAACAAATCCTTGAGCCCCTCAACCTTTGCCACGGGGATAAATCTCCCAATCTCCTCGGATTTGATGGCAAAAAGGCCTTCGTTCGGAGTATTGTCCTCCTTATACAAGTATCGACGCTCGATACCGCCATAAATCGGATCAAAGTGTTCGAAGTAGAAGCCATCTCCTTCTTTGCACACCTTTATCACCCGAGAAACACGATGCCCCTCCTTCGGAAGGGTGTAATGGCACCCAACCCGAAGCTTTCTTCCATTTGTTAAAACAACAAACTCCAACTTATTCACCTCCCCTCAACCTTTAATGTGCGGCCAAAAACTAACCAGAACACTATGACAAATAATAATACCACAATTTCATTCACCAGTCAAGATGCCGAGAAAGACAAATCCAGCACCAGGCTTGATCGTTTTCTGACAGAAAAATTGCCAAATTTTTCACGTACCAAAATCCAAAAAGCCATTAAAGATGGCTTAATTCTGGTTAACAACAAAATTACAACCGTCCATCAATTTTTAAAAAAAGGCGATATTATTAATATTTTAAACCCTGAATTATCCAGTCCGCAAAAACCGAAGGCAGATGCAGAAAAGATAGAAAAAAAATCTCCGGTTCACAAATCAAGAACCTCTAAAGACATTTTTAAAAAAATTGAAATTATTGAAGATAATGAGGAATTCGTCATTATAAACAAACCAACCGGCCTCCTTGTCCATTCCACAGAAAAAAATGAAACCAATACTTTGGTTGATTGGCTGATAAAGAAATATCCAAAAATCAAGAAGGTTGGCGAAGATCCTCTAAGGCCGGCGATCATCCATCGCTTGGACAAAGACGTTTCGGGGTTAATGCTTATTCCAAAAACTCAAGATGCCTTTGAATTTTATAAAAATCAATTCAAACTGCGAGAGGTTACTAAAAAATACACAGCACTAGTTTATGGAGAAATAAAAAGAGACGAAGACGAAATCACCTTTCCTATTGGCCGCTCCAAAAATGCACTGGGGCTTTTCGTGGCCCGCCCCCATGGCCAAGAGACTTCTGACAAAGAAGCTCACACAAAATTTAATATCATTAAAAAATTTAAAAATTATACCCTACTTGAAGTGCAAATTTTTACCGGCAGAACTCACCAAATTAGGGTTCACTTACTAGCTTATGGATATCCCATCGTTGGAGACCCACTATATATAAAAAGACATGCCTCTAAGAAAGCAATGAATTTGGATCGAATTTTTTTGCACGCAAGCTATCTATCATTTCTAACACCCAAGGGAGAACGACTTGAATACAACAGTCCACTACCAATAACGCTCAAAAGTTTCTTGGGACAGCTTAACTCAGATTAGTCAAAAGATTATATTTAGACTTGCTTTTTTGGGCAAAATATGTTACGATTTTAATGTTGTAAAAATAATAATTTAATTTACCTTATATGGGTTTACCTAGCAAAAGAAGAACCAAGAGATCAAAAAGAGAGAGGGCATCGCACTTTGCGCTGAAACCGACCGCTTTAGGCACTTGCCCAAAGTGCGCCAAACCGGTTTTACCCCATAAAGCTTGCGGATACTGTGGAACTTACAAAGGAAAACAGATCATAGCAATTAAGCTTAAAGCCAAAACCACAAAACAGAAAGACCAGGCAAGAAGAGAAAAGGCTAAAGAAAAAGAGTTAGCAAAAAGTTAAATTCTTTAAAATATGTCCAATAGGCATTTAGCGAGAACAATCGCGATTCAAACCCTTTATCAATGGGATTTTAATGATAAACAGGGCGATATTTTAGAAATGTTTGCAAATAATAAAAATGAATTTGCCCCTGAATTTGATGACGGCGGCTTCATTTCTCACCTTTTGAAAGGCGTCGAGGAAAATCTAATAGAAATAGACGGGTTGATTACAAAATTTGCGCCTGAATGGCCATTGGATCATATTACGATTGTTGATCGAAATGTTTTAAGACTAGGAACGTTTGAATTAAAATTTGATGAAAATATTCCAGCCAAAGTGGCCATAAATGAAGCTATTGAACTGGCCAAGACCTTTGGTGGCGAATCATCAGGTAAATTTGTTAACGGCGTTTTAGGCGCAATCTATAAGGAAGTTGGCGAAAAGGAAATAGATCGCCAAATAGCCCAAAAAAAAGATGACGAAGGATCTAAATAAATTAGAAAAAAAAATCGGCGTTAAGTTTAAAAATAAGGACTTATTATTAAAGTCTGTAACCCATCGATCTTATTTGAATGAACACCCTGAATTCAAAGCCGAGCACAATGAAAGATTGGAATTCTTGGGTGATGCGGTTTTGGAACTTGTTGTGACCGAATACCTTTATAATACTTATCCTAATCCTGAGGGCGAACTTACTAATTGGCGGGCCAGCCTAGTAAACGGCGTCACTCTAGCTACAATAGCCAAAGATCTAGAAATTGACGAGCATTTGCTTCTAAGCAAGGGTGAATCTCAAGATAAAAATTCTAAGGCCAGGCAATATATTTTAGCAAACGCCATGGAAGCAATCATAGGAGCATTATATTTAGATCATGGAATCGATAGCGTTAGAAAATTTATCATGAAATTTATTCTCCTCCATCTGGAAGAGATTATAGAAAAAAAACTATATATTGACGCCAAAAGCCTTTTCCAGGAAAAAGCCCAAGAGAAGTTAGGCTTGACTCCGACATATCGAGTATTGAGCTCAGTTGGCCCCGATCATGCAAAGGTTTTCAAAGTCGGTGTCTATCTTGGTAGCGAACTAATTGAGTCCGGCACTGGCACAAGCAAGCAAGAAGCTCAAACAGATGCCGCGAAACGCGCTCTGATGAAAAAAAAGTGGAACCTCCAATAAAATTATTTTCAGAATAAAAAACCGCTTTGGCGGATTTTTTATTTACTCAATGTTAAAAATCATATATACTTTATATATATCTTTAACCATTATTTTATGGAGTTAGAAAGCCTCTTTCCTAAATCCGTCGAGCTAGGCGCTTCGGATTTGCATTTAGCCGCCGGTCTACCGCCATTTTTTAGAATTGATGGCCAACTTTCTGAGGCTGACAAAAAAATAGTCACCGCCGAGGAAATCAAATCTCTTATCACAAAATTAATCGACGAACCAAAGTTAAAAAAGTTCACAATTGAAAAAGAATTAGACTTTGCCTATGAGGCAAAAAATGGCGCCAGATTCAGAATAAATCTGCATTTTGAACGCGGAAACATGGGATTATCAGCCAGAACCATCCCCACGGAAATTCCGGCTATGGAGGATATCGGCATGCCAGATGTTGTTTTTGACTTATGTAATATGGACGGCGGATTGATTCTTGTAACCGGCCCGACCGGCTGCGGTAAATCAACATCTTTAGCAGCAATGATTGACTATATAAATCACAAAAGAAAGCTAAACATCATCACACTTGAAGATCCGATTGAATTTTTATTTAAAGCAGACAAAAGCATCATAAAACAAAGGCAGTTGGGATCGGACATGTTATCATTTCAAAACGGCTTGGTCCACGTACTTAGGCAAGACCCCAATGTTATCATGGTTGGAGAAATGCGCGATCTAGACACCATCGCCACAACCATTACCCTGGCAGAAACGGGTCACTTGGTATTTGCCACTCTTCACACCTACAGCGCCTCGCAGACCATTGATCGTATAATTGACATCTTCCCGCCGTATCAACAAAACCAAGTCAGAATGCAAATTTCGATTACACTCAAAGGAATTATCGCACAAAAATTATTGCCACAAGAAAGCGGCGGAAGAGTAGCGGCCAGAGAAATTTTAATTAACAATCCAGCCATTGCCAATCTAATAAGAGAAAATAAAATCTCTCAAATAAAAACCGCCATTCAAACCAGCGCCAGAGACGGCATGATCAGCATGGACAATGCATTGATAAAACTATACAAAGAAGGAGTAATCTCCAAAGAATTGCTTGATCAAAACATAACCGTTCAACGGTCCTACTAATTTTCAAATATAAATCAGCCCCATTTTGGGGTTGATTTTTTTACTATTTTATGATAAATTAATTAGGATAATTTAGAGCGTTGAGCACCCGTAGCTCAACTGGATAGAGTACTTGGCTTCGGACCAAGGGGTTGCAGGTTCGAATCCTGCCGGGTGCATAATTCGTAAATATGGGTCGTTAGCTCAGCTGGTAGAGCAGTTGCCTCTTAAGCAAACGGTCACAGGTTCAAATCCTGTACGACCCATTAAAAAATCCCGCTCCGTATCCGCCAGTTGGCGGATGACGGAAATGCGGGATTTTATATTGTCTAAAACAATCTTTTAATTTTTATTTCTCAAACACTAATAGAACGTGTTTCTCTGTCATAGTTTTTTGATCATTTCCAAAATCAGCAAATGTAAACAACTGGCAACCCAATTCTTTTACAAACAACTCAATCCATTCTAAAACAGTCAAATAAGAACCGGGAACTGGTTCAGAACTTTTGTGAGCGAGACGCCAAAAATAGTCCGCCACAAATGTTATATTCCAATCTTTAGTTCTATCTCCAGTGCGGTCGCCAGCAATGGTTTCAATAAGAATAATTCTCTTACTACTCAAACGAACAATTTCTTTTGCGCCGGACTTTGGATCTTCAACGTGATGCAAAACAGTTGTAGCATAAATCTGCGAATAATATCCATCTTCACGAGGGATATGCTTCCCATCATACGACTGAACCTGGCCATCAGGATCATCAGTTACAATATCCCAGCCTTCCATTTCTAACTCGGGAAATTTAGAGGCAACAAGACGCATAAATTCTCCATTGCCGGCACCATAATCGGCAGTTTTCCCTGTTGGCAGCATATAAGAACTAATCTGCTCAAACATTATTTTTCTCCGCTCAGCAACTAAACCAGCGACATGCGCCTCAAAAGATTTGCCATTCACAGAGAGTCCCAAAATAATCCCAAGCCTCTTTTTCTCGTTCACGAAGGGGCTTTTTGTTATTTAAAAAAGTTAAAACCTTCTTCGCATGGCTTTCTGAATCCGAAAGCCCCATGCCGGCAAGAGCGGAGGTATAAGCCTCAAGACAATAAGGATATAATTCGGAGTCAGATAAAACTGAGACGAGTCTTTTGCCAATTTTTTGTTCGTAATCCATATAATTTGCAGTTTATCAAATATTATTTACCTTAGTCAAAAAAAACGAAATAAATTTAGTTAAGTTTTTCCCAAAGCAATTTAAAATTAGACCGTTCCATGTCTACCAAATCTTTGCTTTCAACGACCAAGCAAATCATCTCTTTTTTTGAAGAAAAAAATGCAACTTTATTTTTATATATGACTTTATTTCCGACGAACTTGTAATTGTCAGGAAAAAATTTAGTCAGCCTTAGCTCTTGTAAGTCACTTTTTTTCTGCGCTTTTGAAAATTCGTCAAGGAAAACAATTTGCCAGAATTTAATTTTCCTTTCCATTCTTTTTTTAATATATTTTTCTATATATTTCCCGGACACCACCTCGCTTAAATCTTTCATTGAACCAATATACATTATGTCATGACTATAATCAATTAATGTATCATTTAGCAAATCCAAATAGCCCTCCCTTCCCTTAAAGAACTTGACTACCGGCTCGCCCTCGTCTTTATTTTCAATGGCCTGGAGTTGTGGCAAAACCAAATTCAAATCGTCCTTGATTTTGTCTAATCGAGATATTAATGTTTCCGGACTGGAGGCAAAATAGTGAGTTCCATATTTAGCGCTATATTGGCCAAGTATTCCTTTCTCAACCAGTTTATCGGCAATCGGATAAATTGAAGTCCTTTTGACCTTACTCTCTTTGGCAATCTCTTTAACTGTTCCTTTACCTAAAGCCAATAATGACAAATAAACTTTGATCTCTTTATCGCTAAAGCCGTAATTACTTAGAGTTTTATTAATATCTAAATTTTTCATAACTAGACGATATTTTTGACATCTACATTAATAGTAACAATTTGATAAATAAAGTCAACAATAATGAGCATGTAATCAACCGAATACAGTTAAGATAATTGACATTTTATAAAACTTATTGTATTTATGGCTATTTTGAAATAAGCTGTAATCTGAACATTATAAAACATTGTGGCTAACGACACACTGCTCGGATATTTCCGTGATATCTTAGAAGCAGGGAAAGGAAAAACAGTATGAAACCCATCCTAGTCTCTTGCCCGAGATTTTGGGCAGAGGTAAGGGGTTATGAGCTTCATACACGGCCCATAACCTATATGTCCCTAAACCAAGACAGCAAGTGCGATGCAAATTGCGAAGGCTGTTTTCGCTATCTGGAACGGAAGTCTGGACTCCAGAATCTGCTCGCTATGCCTGACTATATCCGCCTCATTGAAGAGTTTCAGCAATTTGAGGGGCTAGCTCTTGAGATTTCCGGCGAAGGCGAACCACTTATGAGCGAGTTGACCATCCCCATTATCCAAATCGCTTCACAAATGGGCATCTGGACAACGCTAATCACAAACGGCCACCGCCTAACAGAGACCATAATCAAGGAGCTAGTCGGATTGAGAGTTGCCCTTGTGCTTAGCCTACATTCATTAGTGCAGGAGACTTATGAGTGTGATAGCGGCGTACCCCACAGTTTTAAAAGGAAAATGAGGGCAATAGACCTTGCCGCCAAACACTTCTCAGGAACGGAGTGGAGAGAAAATGGCCAAACAATAAAAAGAGCGGCCATCCACTTCACACTTCAAGCAAACAACGTTCACGAAGTTCCGCGAATTCGTGAATTCTGCGACAAAAATGGGCTGTTATTTAGTATTGCTCCCCTTGCACGTACCGGCCACGCAACCCAAAGACCGGAACTGTGGCTATCAGAAGAAACCAGGCTTGAAGGAATAAACAGCCGTGGGGATGAATCGATCATCTTCTACGACGAACCTGATGGACGCAGGGTGTGCGGGACCTGCAAGTACGGACTCAACATCGGAGCAGACGGCGAATTACTGCTTGATGCTCACGGCGGATATGAAGCAGACATTGCCAACATCCGCGACATCAGCTTTAGACAAGCAATCGAGTTGCAACATGACTTCTCACAAAGAATGTTCAGTCAGCTCGACTGCTTCTGTCCTGTAAGAGATCCTGACTGGCAAAGTTTCCTAGACAATAAAGGATACCAATAAACCACCGCGCCTGGACGATCCCCAAAGATTTGTCCAGGCGCTCTTTTTTTTAAATAATATAAAAATCCCGTTCGCCGAGACGAACAGGATTTTTATATTAAGGCAAGTTTTATTCTTTCTCCATGCCCTTAACTTCTTTGCCTTTCAAATAATCTTTAAGATTTTTGCCGGCCTTAAATTTGACCACGAGCACGGTTGGAATAGTAATTTTTTCAGCGGTATTCCTAGGATTGATTCCCTCTCTGCCCTTTCTAGCTCTCGCCGAGAAAGTGCCAAATCCCGTCAAAACAATTTCTCCACCACCCTTTATTGTCTCCATGGTTGTTTGTGTGAAGGCATTTAATGCCGACTCGGCCTGAGTTTTGGTAATACCAACCTTGGCCGCTATTTTTTCTGACAAATCTGCTTTATTCATATGGTTATAATTTATTTCTTAATTATAGTTTTAAATAATAAATTTAGTATTAATAAACTTACTCAAGTCATTAAAGCATTATTTTTTTGAAACAATTTCTTTTACTTCAATTATCTTGTTAATTCTCTTCATTTTTAAAGAACCTCCCTTTTTATCATCAATTTCTAAATAAACTGCATCAAATTCGGCTGGTCCATATTCAGGAAGATCATGTTTTTTGGAAGACTTGCCTTTTTCTAAAAATAAATTAAATATTTGCTCTTTGTTTGCGCCGATAATCGAATCACTATACCCCACCATGCCCACATCTGAAATATAGGCGGTTGATCCCTTTAAAATCCTATCATCTGCCGTTTGGACGTGAGTATGTGTGCCGATAACCGCAGACACTTTTCCGTCAAAGTATTGACCGAAGGCAACCTTCTCAGACGTCGCTTCCGCATGAAAATCAACGATTATATTTTTGGTACCCGCCTTTTTAATTATCTTTTCCATCACCTTAAACGGGCTCTCGAGCTCATCTAGTATAAACACCCTTCCTAATAAGTTTACCACAACTAGTTTTTTCTTGCCAATTTTAACCACCTTATAGCCAACACCAGATCTTTTATCTTTATAATTTGCCGGCCGAATTATTGGAAACTTCTTGTCATTTAATATGTCATCACTTCCTGCCTTTTTCCAGGCATGATTGCCGGTTGTAAAAAAATCTACTCCAGAATCTCTCATCTCATCAAGCGTCTTGCTGGTAAACCCAATGCCATGAGCCAGGTTCTCCGCATTTGCAATTACAAGATCCGGGTTGTATTTTTTTTTCAAAAGCGGCAAATACTGCCTTACGGTGTTTCTCCCTATTTTCCCAACAATATCAGAGATAAAAATTATTTTAATCATAAAATTTTTAACTGCCAAATTATCTTGCAAATTCGACGATTCTCTTTTCTCTGATTACATTGACTTTAATTTCACCCGGATACTTAAGTTCTCCCTCGATTTTTTCTGCAATATTTTTAGCCATCTTTGCTGCCTCCAAATCATCAACTGAATCGGGAGTTACAAAAACCCTAACCTCACGTCCTGCCTGAATGGCATATACCTTCTCAACGCCATCAAAAGTCATTGCAATAGATTCGAGTTCTGATAATCTCTGCAAATAATTCTCATAGGAATCTTTTCTGGCACCTGGCCTAGCCCCTGAAATTGCATCAGCAACCTTAACAATAACGCCTTCTAATGTCTTGGGCTTGTCATCATGGTGGGAAACAACTGCTTCAATAATCTCTTCAGAAATACCAAATTTCTTACAAATATCCCTGCCAATTTCAGGGTGAGTTCCCTGCACTTCATGATCAACCGCCTTGCCGATATCATGAAGTAGTCCGGCTTTTTTGGCGACAGCCACGTCAGCACCCAATTCCTCAGCCAGCAAGGCTGATAAGTTGGCTACTTCTATCGAATGATTTAAAATGTTTTGGCCGTAACTTGTTCTATATTTTAATCTGCCCAGAATTTGAACCAATTTTGGATCAAGTCCGGCAACACCTAATTCATAGACGGTTGCTTCACCGGCTTTTTTAATGTCTAAAGCTATTTCTTGTTTTGCCTCTTTTATCGTCTCTTCAATTCGAGCCGGATGAATTCTGCCGTCAAAGATTAATTTTTCTATTGCCTTTTTGGCGACCTGCCTTCTTATAGGACTAAATGCTGACAAGGTAATTGCCTGCGGAGTATCATCAATAATAATTTCTACGCCGGTTAGCTGCTCAATGGTTTTTATATTTCTACCTTCACGACCAATGATTCTTCCCTTCATTTCATCATTTGGCAAATCAACAACCGAAGAGGTTGTTTCTTGTGCATGAGAAGAAGCACATCTTTCAATAACGGTCGAAAGCATTTCCTTTGCCTTTCTGTCAAATTCTTCTGAGGCTTCTTGTTCCAACTTACTTATTCTGTGTGCCAAGTTTTCTGCAATCATTCTTTCGGTGTTGTCCATTAAAATCTTCTCGGCTTCAGCCTTAGTTAAGCCGGCGATCTTTTCCAATTTGGTCATTTGTTCTTCTCTGATTTTAGAAATTTCTTCCTTAGCAGTATTAACCCGCTCCAATTGATCAACAATGTCCTGTTTTTTGTTTTCCAAATCCAATAATTTCTGATCAAAAAGAGATTCTCTTTTTTCTAGCCTCTTTTTGGCCATTTCTGTGTCTTGCCTCAATTGTTTTGCTTCTGACTTGGCATCTTCGATAACTCTGATGGACTTTTCCTGGGCTTCAAGCATCATTTCTTTTTGCTTGGCCTTGGACTCGGCAATCAGCTTTTCAATCTTTGCTTCCACGCTGTCTTTTTGGTTTTTGGCCCATTGTTTTCTTGCCAAATAACCGACAAAAAAACCGCCGCCAATACCGACGATTAGCGCCAAAACTGCAATTAATATTAATATTGTTTCCATATTTTTCCCTTTTGAAAGGGAAAACCAGCATTAGAAAATAATCCAATTGAGCGATTTATGCTCATGGATTAGAGTTGATGTCGTTCCAATTTTTTGTCTAAAGTTAGCCATATATATTCCAGAATAGCATTTTGAATCTTTCAGTACCAATCAACTTTTATCTAAGTTATGCCAAATTTTCCGTTTCTTTTAATAATCTTAGTGACTTTATCGTATCATAAAAAGCAAATTCAGTCAAAGGCCTCAAATAACTAAGATTTTTAAAAAATTAAAAATAATTTTGCAACTCATACCTGCTTAAATTCCAATTTATTAATAACGCGGATACCATTTTATTTTGGACATTCTCCAGTAAAATCACCAAGATATGCCACTCGAAGAATAAAGTCAGACCAACCAATACACATTCCGCCTTCAGCATCCCTTTGAACAAATGAGTTAACAATTGCTGGATAATTTGCTTCAAGCCATTGTCCGATGTTTCTACTACAGAAAGCTGTATTTGTCTTTCCTTCGGTTGACTGGCAATAAGCATCTCTTGCCGACTTCAATTGAGATACCGGGTCATTTGTTTCACCCGCTGATCCATAAGTATAAATAGCGGGAAGAGCCTTAGTATAGTCGTCAACGTCGCACAGCGCGTCAACCGTTAAACCATCAACTTGTCCCTCGGCAGGAATTGTTCGACATTCTAATGTGGACAGTTCCGGTTTATTAGGATCAGAAGGATATGAAGGCATTGAGTCAATAACCCTTAATGAATATTTACCACCTCCATTATCCACAATAGAAATAAGTACCACCGCATGCGCACTGACAGCCTGCCATCCTCCAGTACCATTTGGATTTATAATATAATAAGTAAAAATGGTTGGCTTTGGCTTTGTTAGTAATTGACGCATAGCCGATGAACCGCCAGCTACTAATCGTTGTCCAACCACAACAGTGTCAGTGCGTTGGTATGCCCCCATTTCTTCTCGAATCTCGGCGATATCACCTGAAACATCATAAGGATCTTCAGCTGCCCAACTTTTAAAATCATTTTCTGTTATTTTTGTATATGCTCCATTTTTAAGACTGCTACGGATCGTAGAAAATGTGATTTCTGCGCATCCTTTTATACATTGGCTTCCCGAAGCAGTGGCGCCAGCAGTAAAAATAGCTGTTCTGGGAAATAACAATGTCGGCTTGCATTCGCTTTGTAAAGTATTATAAGCCTTTTTACCCAACCAATTACTACTCCGAAGACAACAACCTTTGGGATTATTATCTATATTACAAGAAGACTGACAAGTATCCCATGTCTGGGTGCATGCCTCTGAGGCCAAACACGGGGCGCATCCGCTTGAGCTACATTTATACTTCGATTCGACAAGTACCGGAGCAACACATTTAGCATCACAATTATTTGAAGAATAACAACCTGGGGCTCCTGGTGTACAATCAGCCTGGGCGCAGATATAATTTGGACTGCCCGAACATTTAAAAGTTGGCCGTACCGTTGTTGTTGTGGTTGTATTTGGTATTATTATTGTCGATCCGCAATCTTTCGCAGCATTTGCAACACAGGTATCGCCAGAGCCATACATTAGCTTATTTGTTGAGCCGACTTCAGCAGTAGCGCAACTATTTGGACCACTGCAAACAAAACCAGTTTTACTTGGATTATAGCCACTGCAATCAATATTGCAAGACAGTTTGTTGGAATAATTTATTTTGCCCAAAACTGGCTTAGATCTTCCTACGCAGGAAGAATTTTCACAAACATAATAATTATAATTACCGCAGACCGAAGCAGTAGAATTCTTACATTGTGCTTCGCTGTCGTAATAATTTATTCCATTTGAAACACCGCTGCCTGAAGAACAGACTCCTGGAGAATTGCACCACCAATATTTTTTTGCACATGTGCCTCCGCAAGATCCTTCAGTATAAGTTATTGTTCCAGCTGGAGCACTAACGCCAGAAATACACTGGGCATTTGAAGTGTTTTTGTTTTCACACCAATATTTTGTTGTTTGTATTGGGCCAGTTTGACAGTCTTGATCTGGACAGAAAGTATAAGTAGAATTACCATTTGTTCTACCCCTACACTCGCCAAAGGTTTCGGTATTACTAAAGAAGCTCTGCCAGCAATATGATGTAGTGCCTCCCGGCACTCCTTTATAACAAGCGCCCTCGGTCTTAGAATTATGATCTCTTGGTATTGTATATGTCGGGGAAGTCATTTTATGGCAATCAGATGGAGGTATTGTATATGTCGCATTTTGATTTGTAGGGATAAAATATGGGATAACCAATAAACCAAGGGAAACAATGACCGCTAAAATTAATGTGATTGCTAGCTTAACTTTAAAGGAGGTCTGTTGTTTAACAAAAGAAATAGACATAAGGAATTTTTATTAATTAAACTAATTATATCAAATTTACAGAAAATAGAAAATCACCGCATATAATGCGGTGATTTTCTATGAGAATAATTTATTTTACAATTTTATCAATCAGGCCGTAATTCATGGCTTCTTCCGGCGACATAAAATAATCCCTATCCGTATCCTTTTCAATCTGGGAAAGGGTCTTATTTGAATGTTTATTTAAAATCTTATCCAATTTACTCTTAACCTTTAAAATATGTTCTGCCCGGATTTTAATGTCAGATGCCTGGCCCTCAGCTCCGCCCATAACTTGATGAATCATGATCTCTGAATTCGGCAAAGATAGTCTCTTGTTTTTTGCTCCGCCGGCCAAAATAATCGCAGCCATAGAAGCGGCAACGCCTACGCAGATAGTCGAAACATCGGACTTAACATACTGCATGGTATCATAAATGGCCAAGCCGGCTGAAACCGACCCCCCCGGTGAATTTATATATAACTTTATATCCTGATTTTTATCTTCGTTGTCCAAAAATAAAAGCTGAGCGATGATCGTATTGGCAACGCCATCATCTATTGGCGAACCCAAAAATATAATTCGATCCTTGAGCAATCTTGAATAAATATCATAAGCCCTTTCGCCCATTGCGGTTTTTTCAATAACCGTTGGAATTAAATACATATCGTTTGAAATATTAGTTTTCATATCTTTGTTATAATATATTTTTACTAATTTAGCAACTAATTATTAATTTACCATTATCCACACCAATAGGATATTTATAAGTGAAACCGGCTGCCTTTTTATGTCCGCCACCACCGAAAAGATTTGCAAACATAGTCAAATCAATATTATTATTATTGGTTCTCATGCTTATCTTCGTTGTTAATTCTTGTTGTCTGACAACAAAACAAGCCTTGATGCCGGTCAATGAATTCATAAAATTAATAATCCCATCAGCTTCTTCCGGCTTAACTGCAAATTTTTTAAAATCGTCGTCGGCAATATAAGTGTAAGCTATGGAGTATTTTTTATTAATTTTTAGTCTCGATAAAATTTCTCCCCAAAGCTTTAATGAATTCAACGATTTATTTTTAAAATAATGGTCAACTGAAATATGTATGCGTGCACCTCTTTTGACCATAGATGATGCGGTTTCAATGGCGTTTAAACTGGTAGCCCCATTAGTAAATGCATGGGTATCGGTCAATATGCCGGTTAAAAGGCAGGTGGATATTTTTTTATCAATATTAAATCCTATCGACAAAAAAAATTTATTTATGATTTCACAAGCCGAGCTGGCGCGCGGATCAATATAATTTATTTTTCCATATTTGTCATTACTGTAATGATGGTCGATGTTTATAATATGAGCTCCGTTTAATTCACCTTTTGAGACATTTGAATTGGCAAGATCTCCACAGTCTAAAAATAACGCCGTGTCCCAATTATTCTGCAAAACCGTTTTGTCGCCAGAAATATTATGAAAGCCTGGCAAAAAATCAAAGTACTTAGGCGCGCCTCCATCACAAAAAATAGAAACATTTTTCCCTAGTGACTGCAAGTAATGAGTCATAGCCAAAGCAGAACCACAAGCATCGCCATCTGCTTTCTGGTGGGTAATAATTATAATATTTTGGGCACGCGACAAAGCGTCTTTGATTTGGTCAAAAGTAAAATTCATATCTGGTCAATAAATTAGTATATGCGATTTTAGTGCTATTGTCAATAATAATTGTCAAAAAAGCGGCCAAGATGAGAACGAATCCATCTCGGCCGCATGGTGGTTTATTCGGGGAGAAGAGCAATGCTGGCGATATCGTCGCCAAACTGGACGTTTCCATCATCGTCGAGCCTAAAGCCCCGAAAAAATCCGTGTCTTCCCTCCTGATCAACGGCAAAACGAGCCTCCTGATGGTCCTTTTTACGCCCTTTTCCAATAAGCCTCTTTATCATGACAACATCACCCTCTTTGTACCTTATCAGGGCGCCAACGAATCCCTCTGGGGTGACGACGCACTTATCGGCGTCAATCCAAACTATCGCTGATGGTTCCGAGGGTTCCATTATACCTCTCCCGTTTGTATTTTGCCTCCCGCTTTGGCACTAACCGAATCAAACGTGAACGCAAAGAGCAACTGGCAAGAATATCACGACTTGTCTATTATGTCAATGATAGTGAACTATTTGAGATAAAAATAATCAATAAAAAAATCCCCTATTTAGGGGATATTAAACTGTTAGTTTTTCATTCCTCGGTTTCTGTATTATTCTTTTTTTGCTGATAATTGCAAAATACGATTTATTACGTCTTCTTCATTCATGGATTCTCCCTCAACAAAAATTCCAGGATATACTTTTTGCGCCAATTCGCAATATAACGGAGATATTTCGCCCGTTAAATTTGTATGCATCACCGCGCGTATAAATTCTAAACGGTGACGACCCTTGAGATCCGCTTGCTTATCAGCCAAACCAACTGCAAACTGCAATTTCTGAAAAGCACTCTCTTTAATCATATCGCCAACAAAGATTGCTCCGGCTTTTATAAATTCGCCTAATCTTCCATCAAGCGACGGCTTAGCCACTCCATTATCAGTATTAGAAACTACCACTACTGGGATATTTAATGAGTTAACTGCGGTAGCAATATAGTATTTCATTTGTGCCGGCATATTACCCTCATCATAAGCACCAACTAGAACCGCTGAGATGCCATTGTTTTCAACATAGCGCTCAAATTGTTTTATATTAATAGCATTAACACATTCAAAGTATGCGACGTTAGTATTAAAATCGGTAAAATATAATGGCGGCCAATTGCGCACCTCTTTGGTGATATTATAAATTTCAATAGGATAACTAAGTGATCCCAAGAGAGGCCGCTTAGCTACGGGAGCAAAGGCGTTAAGTCCGTGCTCATCTTCCTTAACAACAGTTGATCCAAGAAGCAACTTATCGCCAAAAGCAATTTTTATCCCTGCCTTAACTCTTTGATCCTCAGGCTGTTCTAAGCGGGCGATGATAGCTTTTATTGATTTAGTAAAATTGCGGTCAAAATCAGAAAAGTCAAAACCGGGCTTTTGCGAACCAGTCAAAATCACATCTTTGTTTATGCCAACGAGCATATATGAAAGTGCCGATGCCGTATAAGACATGGTATCTGTTCCATGAAGCACTACAAATCCGTCATAATTATCTAATTCCTTTTGAATTGCCAAAGCGATTTGCCGGCGGTCTTGATGTTCGATTTCCGTACTATCCATATTCATCAATTCCATGTAATCAAGATTTGTCAGTTGCTCTATTCCTAAAAGTTTTTCATCAAAAAGTTCTGTTAATTTTCTTTTTACCGGAGCCAATGAACCGCTTGCATTTGGTTGCATATAATATGTGCCGCCACAAGCGATAACAAGAATTTTATACTTTGATGTTCCTTGATTATATCTTTTTACTTCAGTGTTATATGTTCTATCAGCCGGCTTTATAAAATAATCTTCTAATTTAAGGTTGGAATTTGTCAAAAAATGATGACGAATATTGCTGGTTGCATAACGCGAAAATGAATCCGGCATTTCATCTGCAATAGAGGTAACCAAAAGTCGAGCCGCATTTTTAATAAATTTAAAATTATCAGATCCCTTCGCATTATTGATTGCCCAACGCATTTTTTCTATTGCGGCTGGCTTTACCATCGGACCAAGAGAAATTGCGCCGGCTTTAACTGCGGTAGCGCCGACATCATATAAGCCCATATCAGAACTGCCTTTTTTACAATTTGTAATTACGCCAACCACTTTGCCTTTTTCATATACTGCTCGATGAATTGACGGCACAAGCTTTGAGGGAATATTGCCGGCACCAAATGCGCCGATAATAATACCACGGATACTTTCATCATCAACCATTTTTTCAAAACTACTAATGTGTGTTTCAGAAACCAAATCAAAATATCCAATATTTTCATTATTGTTTTTTGTATAATTGAGCTGGGATGGCCTACGTGGACGAGTTATGGATTCAACTTTTATGGTCCAGCCAACATCGGCAAGCCTAGAAATTCGAGGACTTTCAATGGGATTATTCAGTTTTAATCCTTTACTGATAGCGGCTGTAGCTCGTACCACTGTATCGTCAAAGAGAATTCCCACTTCTCCAATACTTGGCGCATTAATATCACTAGCACCCATTCGCGCAACCTTAATCGCATTAGGAAGATTAAGACGAAAGTCAGAGTCCCAATCCCTGGCATTTTGCCGTGCGCCAATAAACATTACCGGCATATTTAAGCCACGCAAAGAAAAAGCCGTAGCAGAAGCGACATAGGGCATGGTATCAGAACCGCCAACTACAACAAAACCATCATAATCATTTTGATGTTCACGGATTATTTCAGCCACTAATGCTACGTCCTCAGCAGTAAGATCAGCACTGTCTTTGAGAAACAAGCAGGTATAATCGATTTGACCGGCACAAGTATGCAAATATGGAACAAGGTCGAATGACCTGGTCAGATTAGTATTAAAATCAGCATTATCCTTTAAAATACCGGCACCGCCGTATCCAATAATTAATACCGATCCCTCGACTCCTTGTTGTTTACAATATTGTTGTATTTTGGCCATAGATTTTAGCTATATTTGCAGATTATACATTTAAATTAATTTTTTGTCAATGGCTCTCTTTAAAATAATGGCCAATAAAAAATAATGGCCAACAAGCCATCACTTTAAGTAAATGGAAACCGTGGGGATTTTAATATTTCAAATTATCCAACAGTTCATCAATCTTTGAAGCTTTCTTTTCAGTCTCATCAAGATAAAACTTCAGTCGAGGCGTAAATTTTAAACTTATATTTTCAGATAAACGCTTTTGAAAGCTCCTGGTGTTGTTATTTAACCTCTTAAGCGTTAAAGGCGTAATCTCATCTGGCAAAACACCAACATAGACTTTTGCATATCTTAAGTCCGAAGAAGTGCTAACCGAAATAACACTAATAATCGTACCCGGCTCCAATTCTAATTCCTCTAAAATAATTCTGGCTACCTGTTCCTTAAGCAATTCATTTACTTTAATTATGCGATCTGACATAAAACTTATTTTTCTTCTTGATAAAATTCCAACCCGTCTTTTTCTTCAATAACCGAATTGCCCTCAAAGCTTAATCCGCATTCCTGTCCGGAATTTACCTTTTCAGCCAGTTGTTTGGCCAACTCTATTCTCGTAACTTTTCCGGAAGTCAGTGCTTGTCCATCTCTAATGACGATAACGACTTCTGACGGCATTATAAATCCGTCATCGACTCGTCCGCCGATAATCATGCTCTTGGCTTCTTTTCTGAAAACTTTCAAAACCACCAATTTGCCAATTAATATTTTTGCTTTTTCTTTAATTGCCATGTCTTTCATTTGATCTTCAATATTTTCTATTAAATGATATATGACTTCATAGCTTTTTATTTCTACTTTTTTATCGCGAGCCAAATTGGCTGTCGTTTGCGCCGGCTTAACATGAAAACCGATAATGGCAGCTCCAGTCGCTTCCGCCTTTAAAACATCAGCTTCTGAAATCAAGCCCAACCCCTTGGAAACAACTTTAATTTTAATTTCCTTGGTTTCCAATTTTGCCAGACTCTCAATAATAGCCTCGAGCGATCCCAAAACATCCGCCTTGATTATCAAATTAATTGATTTTATATTAGCGTCATCTTCACCATTTGCCGAAACAAAACTATGATCTCTTTCTTGCTTTTGTCTCTGAGATTTTACATCCTTATTCAAACATTTAGTTTCCTTAGTAACCTCTAAAATTGATCCAACTGCAGGACAAACTTTAAGTCCCAAAATTCGAGCCGGCGTTCCTGGAAGAGCTTCCTTTATTGAATCGCCTTTATAATCTTTTAAGTTTCTAACCTTGCCGAAATAATCATTGCAATTGCAAATCACGTCGCCAATTCTCAAAGTCCCTGACTGGATTAAAATAGTAGCAACAGGGCCTTCGCCCTTATCAATATGTGATTCAACAATGGTTCCAATTGCCTGCTTGTCCGGATTAGAAAGCATGCTTTCTTTATTAATATCGGCCAACAAAAGGACTGTTTCCAAAAGATCATCAATGCCTTGTCCTGTTTTTGCAGAGACCGGCACGCAAATTGTTTTTCCGCCCCAGTCTTCAGGCAAAAGATTATTTGCTGATAAGTCTTGTTTGGCTTTTTCGATATCCGCTTCTGGCTTGTCAATTTTATTAATAGCCACAACAAAAGGCAAACCAGCATCTTGAATTATTTTAATCGCCTCTTTTGTCTGGGGCTGAACACCGTCGTCGGCTGCCACAACCAAAATAGCAATGTCTGCCACTCGGGCGCCACGTGATCTCATGGCCGTAAACGCTTCATGACCCGGAGTATCAATAAAAGTTATTAATCTGTCATGCCTATGAACCTGATAAGCGCCAACGTGCTGAGTAATGCCTCCGCTTTCTCCTGAAACTACATCTGTTTTTCTAATAGCGTCTAAAATTTTTGTCTTGCCATGATCAACGTGTCCCATAACAACAATCACCGGCGGTCTGGCTATTTTATTTTCATCATCGTCCGCTAAAATATTTTTTAATTTGTTTTCGGATTCATTATTAACCGATACTGAATTTTCTTCCAAAGGAGAAACTTCAAAACCCAGCTCAGAACCGATAATGCCTGCGGTATCAAAGTCTATTCTCTCATTCATAGAGGCGAGAACGCCATTTTTCATAAGCTCCATCAAAACCTTATTTATCGGCAAACCCATTAGAGCTGCAAATTCCCTAACAGTAATTACCGACGGGACTTTTATTTGCCCACCGACAACTTTTTCTTCTGCAACAACTTGGCCAACGCCGCGAATTTCATCAATCTTGGCTTTTTCTTTAGCAATCTTAGCATTTCTTTTCCAAGCATCAATTATTTTATCTGCCAACCTATCGTCAATTTTTATGGCTCTTCTGCCAATATCAAAGCCCAGCTGTGGGAGTTTTTCCAACAGCTCATTGCCTGTTACGCTTAATTTTCTTGCTAAATCTGCTACATTCATGACACTTTGTTTATTTCGATAATTTTTATTTTACCAAAAAATAGTAAAAAAATCAAGCATATTAATCGTTTAAATTGATTGATTGGTTATTTTCTGCTAATATTCATTTATCAAAAATTCATTGATAAAAAATGGTCACGTAGCCAAGTGGTAAGGCAGCGGTCTGCAAAACCGCTATTCGCCGGTTCGATCCCGGCCGTGACCTTAATCAATGCCCGGCTGGGCATTTTTTTGTTAATAAAAATAACGCTCACCTGAGCGCTTATAAAAAATGGACGGCGCAAGACAGGGTTAAGCTGCTTGCGCCGAAATTTCGAGGGGTTGTGTGCTCTTTAGGGAGCACATACTGCAACCGTTCTGCCAGGTTCGATCTTGGCTCGGTAGAAGAGATAGCGCTCCCTCGTACCGTTCTTTACCTGGAAGAAATCAAACTTGTGTTCTCCGTCCGCCAGCGGAAATGGACGGCTTTCGGAGTGCGCCGGTAGCTCGACGATCATCACGTCGTCGATCACTGCCAGGCGACTGTCGCTGGCATCATTCCTGATGACTCGCTTTTCCGGGGAAAAGAAAATCACGCAGATGGTGGCCAACAACATACAAAGACCAAAACCAAGGTACACTTTCCTCATCTTCTCATCCCCCTAAACCTACAAAATGGGTTAATTGCCTTAATTCAATATAGTAATTATATCATATTTTGTATAAAATGTCAATAGATACTGCCATCTTTAATGTAAAATTAAATAAAAAAACTGCCATTATTAGGCAGTTTTTTAAGTAAAAATTGTTAAGTGAGCTTTAAAACGAGCAGGTATAGTCTGATAATGAATTTGTTGCCGTACAGCCAAAAGTTCCACCACTTTCTGTATCACAATTACAAACACTTAAATGAACATGAACATTAGTACTGGCTGTTGCTGTTAAAGTTTGGCAACTTGGCTTTTTACCATTTCGTTCATCCAAGACAGTTGTAAATTTGCATGACTTAGCCGCTGCCTCAATACTTTTACAAAGCCTGTTTGATTCAGCAGCATCTCCTGCCTGAAATATTTGAAGTTTATTTACATTATCCTTAATAGCTTGAACATCAACAGCATAAGACTGTGTAGTCCCTGCGCTTGTTTTATTATGGCAACTCCCAGCATCAGATCGTCCCAAAGAAGTAAATCTAAGTGAATAGCCATCAAATCCAATATCACTAGCCAATTTATTATATAGACAAGAGATTCCTGATCCCAGTTGAGAGGCTGCTGCTGGCCTTGGAGTTCCAGCAGGAGTATCAAAATCTCCGCCATTATTTGGCTGTACCAACGGATATAATTTAAAATCTGCTGTACTATTTGGCGAATTGACCTTGCCACAATAAGTAACAAAACCCTGCTTTAAAATTTGTATGCCCAATGATCCGCTTGGGACATTACTTATAGAATATTTTCCTAAAACATCCGTAGTTGCCGGTCCATAATTAGTAATTGGTTGAAGAAGTTTTAGAAGCGTAACCTTTGCACCGCTGATTTCCAATGGTCCTACATCAGCAGAATAAAAATCGCGTTCATTATTTTTGGTAATAATTCCGGAAACGGTATTAAGACTAACAGGACATGAATCAGCAGATTTGGTGGAATCCCCACCACTACAAGTACAATTACCAAAAGAATCTTGAATCCATCCTTCGGAAACTGATTGCGTTCCAGGAACATTTAAACACAAATCGACTTCATTAATTAATGCACCAGTACAAGTTTTTCCTGCAATGAATGTAACTGCGCGAGGATACATTAAATTTGGTTTACAAAGACTCTTAGTAGTCATGCTTGTTTTACTACCTAACAAATAGCTGGTTTGGGTACAACAACCAGTAGCTTGTGAAACCGCGCTTGGGCAGTTAAGTGAGCATGCACTAGCAGTAGAAAAAATCTTTAAAATAGTTCCTGCCGGCTTTGTTGCACTGGCGACACATTGCCCTCCCGTAGAGCCTGCCACGCACCAATTTAAAACCGGCGCATTACAGACATCAGTACAATCTTTTATCCAGCTATAACAGCCTGGCGTGCCAGGAGTACAGACTTTTTGAGTACAGGTATAGTTCGGACTTCCAGAACAGGTGTATGTCGGATACGATATTTGGCAAGCGCTATTGCAATCAGTTGCGATAACACAGCCAGCAGTTCCTGCCGCACAACTAGAACATGTCTTATTAGTAAAATTGCATTTAAAATAACCATTTTGCTGTCCAGTAATCTCATTAACACCCGCACCGCAACTAGCAACATCTTCGGGCATTAAATTGCAGGACTCGCTATTATATGGAGAACAAGACTCATAGCCTCCAGTGCTTTTGCATCTATACCAAGCGCAAGTCGGCGTCCATTTTCCTTGGGGATACTGCGTTAAACAAACATTCTCATAAATGTTAAGAGCCCGCCATGGACCGTCTGATCTTTGATAACTGCAACATCCGGGCTGTGACCCGGTTGGATTTGTGACATTTATAGTTATTTTCGAACTGACAATATAATCGTCACTAGTTCCTCCTGTGGCATAAACAGATTTTGCACCCGGCGTTGTAAAGGTGTAAGTAATGCTTGAACCATATTTCAATGGCCCTGATCCATCATACCACTCCACGGAGCCATACTTTCCGGTCGTGTCATTTCTAACCTCTGAAACCAGATTTATAGGAGATCCTAAGGCTACACTTACTCCTGAGCTGGGAGATTTAATGACGATTGTAGGCTTAACAGTTGTTGTATCGATGACACAACTCTTGGTTGGACAAAATGTATATGCTCCTCCGGTTGTACTTATCCTTCCCCTGCAGTGGCCGAATTTTTCATCATCTTGAAAAAGGCCTGGCCAGCAAGAAGGAGCCGGATTAGTTGTGCCCTGATAACATGCGCCAGTGGTTTCAGAATTATGGGGACTGGGGATTTGAAATGATAACGAAGACATTCTATAACATCCCGAGGATGGTATTGTAAAAGCTTTTTGACTTATCGGAAAAAAAGAAGGCGCAATAAGAATTCCGATAGAAACTATCACCGCAATAGTCAAAGTGATTGCCAATCCAATTTTTGTATTAGTCTTAGTCACGGTTGGGAAAACCATAGATTAAATATGTATTAATTATAACAAAGTTTTCTATATTATGATATAAATAATTTTTACAAATAAAAAACAAGGCCGAATTAAATCGCCTCGTTTTTTATTTATATCTTAAGTTTTGATTCCCATTCTTTTAGCACAATACCAGGCTGACCAGTTTCCATCATGGACTCTCTTTTTCAAAGCCCAATCAGTCGCTATCTTGTAATCCATTTTTTCTTCAAAGCTCAAACTTTTATGAAGCGAGTTGATTTGCCAAAGTCCGGCATCAATGCTTCCATTCCTATTTGTATGAGTCGCCTTGTCATTCCAAGTGCTTTCACACTTAACAATTAATTCCACTTCCCTTGGGTTCAAACCGAATTTTACAGCCTCCGCTAAAACATAAGCCCTTATTTCATCCTTGTCATCCTCGTCTGACTCTTTGACAACAGGAGCAGCAATAGCTTTTAGTGATGCAGATGCAACCTTATCTGCCACGATTGTAGTAGCAGTACTATTGGTCTTGGACATATTTAGATTAATTGATGCGTCAAATATGATGGGCTGAGGGGAATTCTTAACCAAAAGCATAGATACACTATATTCCTCCAGCCCCTTTTGTGTTGGAATTATTTGGGCCTTGGACAATTGCGGAAACAATAGTTGGCAGATAAATGCAACAGAAGCCAGGGCAATAATTCTACGTTGTTTTTTAGTCATAAATGATTTTTTGGTTGCTTTTAAATAAAAAATGACCATATTCATATATTGGTCATCATTTACTTTCGCAATGTGGCATTATAGCAAATTGCCCCTATTTTGTCAATGGACTTTGGCTGATTTATTAGATTATTTTGTCTTAAATTAGATTAAACTTTACAAGTTATTTCTAACTTTTACCTAAATTGACGTAAAATTTATATTTAGATAGTCATCTAAATACTTTTATTTTTGTCTTGTTAAAATACCGACAACATAGTAAAATTATTTTAAAGAGAACAATTCTTATAAATATTTTTAAAAAATGAATAATAAAAAAATAACCGCGATAGTTATTGTCATTATAATAGCTATTATTGTTATCGCTTTAGCCTTTTTTTGGCTAAAACAGTCCGCCGTAAACAAAACATACCTTTATGTGAGCAATGAATGCTCACATTGTAAGATTGTTGAGGAATTTATAGATAGCAACGGGATTAAAGATAAGGTTCAATTTGAAATCAAAGAAGTCTCCGCCAACCAGGCCAATGCGCAAGAACTGATCAGTAAAGCGGTTAAATGCGGAATTAACCAAAATGAAGTGGGCGTTCCAATGTTGTGGGCCGATTCAAAATGCATTGTGGGAGATCAAAGTATTATTGATTTTTTCAAAATTAAAGCTGGAATAAAATAACATGAAAAAAAAGATTTTTTTTACAATATTGGCTATAGGCACCTTTGTAATTATGTCTCCAGCTAAAGCAATTTGTCCTGTTTGTACCGTTGCAGTAATAGGCGGAGTTGGACTTTCAAGATGGCTGGGCATTGACGATACTATCACCGGACTATGGATAGGCGGCGTAACTATTTCTTTAATAATCTGGACCATTGATTGGTTGAACAAAAAAAATATCCGCTTCTGGTTTAGGAAGATTTTAATAATTGTCTTGTACTATGGATTTATTGTCGTGCCTTTAGTGTGGTGGGATGTAGTAAATTATCCCACCAATACACTCTGGGGAATGGATAAATTGCTATTTGGAACAATTATTGGAACAATTGCTTTTTTAGCCGGAGTAATCGCTTTCCCATACACAAAGAACAAAGCAACCGGAAAGTCGTATTTTCCCTACCAAAAAGTTGTCATGGCCATATCGCCGCTTATAATTTTTAGCTTAATATTCTTTTTTTTAATCAAATAATATGGACGAAAACATAAAAAAATTAGATGACTTTATCCAAAAGGTTGACCAAATGAAAAAACAGGATAAAATGGATCTATCATCAGATCAGGATTTAAGTATAGCCATAATGAATTTGGTCAGCATCGAAGAACATTTTTTCTTCAGTGGCGGAAAGACTGGCAATAATCAGTACTATGATTTAATTAAGGATGTCAGAGAAATGCGAAAGGAGCTACTTAAAAAGATTATCAAAGAATACGACGGCGAAGTCTGGTGCATTTCCAAACATTTGCTTGCTGCTTCAATGAGGCTAATGGAAGTTGGCACCAAACAGCTAGGAATGGATAAAAAAGAAGAGGCGTATGATTTGTTTGATAAAAGCTATAATTTATATTCCCTGTTTTGGGGTTTGAATATGAAATTGATTGATGTCGGCGAGATCAAAAAGATTGATGATGGAGCCCTGCATAAGGATGATAAAGCTAAAGGCGGTTTTATGGGTAAACTCGGTGTTTTGGTTAAGAAAGCGATAGATTGTTGTTTAGAATAGTTAACATAGTTGCGAAGGAAAAAGACGTTCCCAGGTCGTGCCGGAACGTTTTTTTAATTAAAAAAGGCCGGCACGAACGAGATGTTCTCCCGTCGTGACGGCTTATTAGTAGTGCAACCTACGGCTTACTTACGGTTTCCTCATGCCACACCTACCAAAGCAGCCCCTCCATTTCTTTTCGCACTTCGTATGACTTCCGGTCCCCCTAATCTTGAGGCACGGCTTCCGAATGTCCACCTGGACATCCGGATTGCCACCAACCTTTCCCGGTAGTGCTGCATTTCTACTTCGTTTCTCCTTACTTTTCCGCATGTGAATCACCCCCGTGTTGCCTAGCCACTACTATAGCAATCCTAGCTAAAACATCCTATCAAATAACCTAAATTTATTCAAATATAAAAACGCCCTTGAGGGCGCCTATTTTCACATGTTATTTAATATCCAAAAACCATCCCAAGAATCGCATACAACATAACGGCCAAAGCAACCAAAAAGTTAAAATAACAAAAAAACCTTCCAAACTGTCTGAAATCCGCAACATCAAAATAGTTGAGCGCTATAAAAACCCCTATGTCTATAATTATATATATGATTGATACGAAGATAACAAATGGGTAATTCATATATTAATAATATCAAATAAGGGGAGTTCCGCCTAGACCTCGCTTCCGCTCGGTCGTCGTTGCCCTGGGCAGAGCCAATGCTCCCAAGGGTCGCATCGTCTACGCTCTCCTGCGTTTTGTTTTGGCAAAAACCAAAACAAAACTTGTTTCGCTTCTGCCCGTTCGACTCACTTATCCATAAAAAAAATAATCCGCCGCGGCGGATTATTTTTTTATTAGCGGGTAAGGGGAGTCGAACCCCTGTCACGAGTTTGGAAAACTCGGATAATGACCGTTATATGATACCCGCAAAAAACTATTACAATAGTAGCAGAAATATTATTTTTTTTCAAGATGCAACTTATCTCTTTTTTATGATAAATAATTCACAAAAAATGTTATAATAAATATATCAAATTATTTATTATACATGGTAACTTGGCATAACAAATCAATTTCTGATATTTTAAAAAAATTAAAATCATCAGAAGACGGCTTAAGCGAGAAAGAAGCAAATTTTCGTCTTAAAAAATACGGCTTTAATACCCTGCCTGCAAACAAAGGCAAGAATTTTTTTATTATCTTTTTAAGCCAATTTAAAAGTCCGCTCATATATATTCTTATTGCTGCCGGCGCCGTCATATTGGCAATCGGCGAAATTGCCGATGGACTTATAATCCTGGTCATTTTAATATTTAACTCTGTAATCGGCACCACCCAAGAAGGCAAGGCACAAAATGCTTTGCTTGCCTTGAATAAATTCACACAAACAAAATCAACCGTCCTGAGAAATGGCAAAGAAATTATTATCGATGATAATCAGGTTGTTATTGGTGACATTTTAATTATTCAAGAAGGCGAAAAGGTTTCAGCCGATGCGCGCCTTATTAATGCCAATAATTTAAAAATAGACGAATCATCGTTGACTGGCGAATCAATCCCGACACACAAAACAACAAATATCATTAAAAAAATAAACCTGCCGGCACCAGAACAAAAAAATATGGTCTTTAAAGGGACAAATGTCGTGTCAGGAAATGGCAAAGCAATCGTCGTCGCCACCAGCTTAAATACGGTTATTGGCAAAATCGCCAAGAAAATCGAAAACATCGATACGGAAACACCTTTAAAGAAAAATATCGAAAAACTTTCAAAGTCGATTATAATTATCACCATTCTAATCAGTCTGGTAATATTTTCTTTGGGTTTAATACTGGGTCAATCGATTATAACCATGTTTACTGTCGTAGTTTCACTGGCCGTTTCAATAATCCCTGAGGGTTTGCCAATTGTAATCACTTTGGTGCTCGCAACCGGTGTTTGGCGGATGTCCAAAAGGAATGCGCTGGTAAAAAAACTCCAGGCTGTCGAGGCTCTTGGCCAAGCGCAGATTATTGCAGTTGATAAAACAGGAACTATTACCAAAAATGAATTGGTCGTCCAAAAAGCTTACCTTAATGGTAATTTATTCGATATTTCCGGCATCGGCTATCAACCAAATGGCAATATCAAATTAAAAGGGAAAATAATAAATGTAAAAGATTTTCCCGAATTAACCTACGGTGCAAAATTATCGGCGCTTTGCTCCAATGCCAGAGTAATGTATTCCGAGGAAGATAATATTTGGAAAATTTCCGGCGATCCGACAGAGGCGGCCATTATTACTTTTGCAGAAAAAATCGGTTTGAATAAAGATGGGCTTGAAATGCAATCAGAAAAAATTTCCGAGATGCCTTTTGATTATAAATTAAAATACAAGGGAATAATCATCAAAGAAAATAATCAAAATAATTTATTTGTCATGGGCGCGCCGGAATCAATTTTAAAAATATCTTCAAAAATAATTTTAAACGGCAAAGCCGTAACATTAACAAAAGAAAAGTTTAAAGAACTGGAAAATATTTTCAAAAAAATGTCTGAGAGCGGCCTTAGGGTAATAGCCATGGCTCGAGCTAAAACCAAGGACAATGTCATAAACGATCCGAAATCACTGGAATTTGTAGGCTTTTTAGGAATGCGGGATGCGCTCCGCCTGGAAATTAAAAATTCCATCATCAAAGCAAATCTTGCCGGCATAAAAGTCGTCATGATAACCGGCGACCACAAAATCACTGCCAGAGCAATTGCCAAAGAAGCTGGAATTTTCAAAGAGGGCGACGAAATCTTGACCGGTGAGGAAATTGATAATTTAAGCGACGTTGAGTTGGCTAAAAAAATTATTTCTGTTTCCGTCTATTCCCGAGTTACGCCGGACAACAAATTAAGAATTATAAATTCATACCGAAGCCTGGGTCTAATTGTTGCCATGACCGGCGACGGAGTAAACGACGCCCCATCGCTTGTCGCAGCCGATCTGGGAATTTCCATGGGCAAAATTGGCACTGAAGTCGCCAAAGAAGCGGCAGACATCGTTTTGCTTGATGATAATTTTAACAGTATTGTCTCGGCCGTTGAAGAGGGGCGAAATATCTATAAGACAATCAAAAAAGTGATGCTATATCTGTTTTCAACTGGTTTAGGTGAAGTTTTAACCATTGCCGTTTCCATACTTATCGGCCTGCCAATTCCCCTTATTGCGGCGCAAATCATCTGGCTGAATTTCGTTACAGACGGATTTTTAGATGTTGCACTGGCAATGGAGAAAAAAGAAAGCGGGCTTTTGAATGAGAAGTTGAAATCGAGTGAAAAAAATCTTTTAGATAATTTAATGGTTGGACGGATTATTACAATGGCACTTCCGATGATGTTTGGAACTATATATTTATTTTATAAGAACATGGGCGGAGATATCAGTTATGCGTGGACTGTTTCTCTCTGCACTCTTGCAGTATTTCAATGGTTTAATGCTTGGAACTGCAGATCGGAAAGCAAATCAATTTTCCAGACCAATCCATTCTCAAACAAGTATTTGATCTATGCGACAATAATAGTGATACTTTTACAAATTGTTGCCGTATATAACCCTCTTGTTCAAAAAATACTCCACACGACCGCCTTAGACTTTGGACAATGGCTTATCATCATACCTGTTGCATTTTCTATTATTGTTGTTGAAGAAATAAGAAAATTTTTCTATCGCAGATATTTAAAATCACTGTCTAGTGAGGAGTCTGTTATTTTAAATACTGATTTCTTGCCTATTAAAACTACTGCTTAAACGGGACAAAAATAACTCTGTCTATTTTTAAAAAATTTCTAGTGTTTTTAAGACGCCAGATTGGATTAAATTTTGAGCAAAAAAAGAGCGTATTCCACTGGGGGCAATACGCTAGAGTGATGACGATTTCTGCTTAGCCTTGGATGTTTCCACCCGATTTCGGTCTTGTTTTTCAACAACCCTACTTAGGATAACATGTCCTCGAGAGAATTAGCTGGCAACGATTCCACCAGTCAATCTTTGTGACTCTCGTGCCAGGTTCGCGCCCCAGCAAGAAGAACACTCCTATAACCCCGCAACGGACAACGCGCGCGCGCTTTAACATCCGTGCAGTTTAGGCTCTTCCTGGTGACTTTTTGAGGGTCTTTTCCGCTAAACCTACGGTGCAGTTCACAGGGAACCCGCAGCCAGAGGTATGACACGGAAAATCCAGGAGTCGCTATTGCTTTCCTCAGAAATCATTCATCATTAATATTTTAGAATAAAGAATAAATAAAGTCAACATCATTTTTTTAATTTCTAATAAAACAAAAACCCGCTCATCACGGATTTTATACTTATCGGGCTGCGGGGAATTGAACCCCGTCTACACCCACCCCATGGGCGCGTACTACCGACATACTCCAGCCCGTTATCGTAATTATGCTATCACAAAAAATTTCTTCTTTCAATTGAGAAGTAGTTTAGACCAGACCGAAGTTAATGCCAATGTCTTTGCATATCTTCCCTTGCCGAGAAACAAGGGGTAGAAATCCATCTCCGACCTAATCTCTTTCTTGCCTTCATGTCCAATCACCTGGCCCTTTTTTATTATTTTAAAATCACCCAGGCTTTTTAACTGCTTGAATTCTTTTGGCACAGAATAACTTCCAAAAACCCTATATAAATCTTTATTTTTATAAGCGATTTTTTTTCCTGAAATGACTCCTAAATTTTTTAGAATACTTTTAACATCTCTTAGTCCAGTTTTAAAATTTCGTCCTGTCTTGTCAGGACCATACTCCAAGGCAATTCCCAACTTAACATGACTGATCATTTCGTTGCCTCCAAATACCTTTTTCTTTATCAAAGCCACTCTTTTAATGGGTACTAATTTTAACAATTGCCTATGCTTATTGGAAAATTTTGTAATAATAGCCAGGCTTCTAAAGTTAGAATTTGTCGCATGCAAATCAATTACAAGATCAAATTTAGAAAGCTCCTTTTTTAGATGGTATGCTATTTTTTCCTCTGATTTTCCATTTTCTTTTCCGGGGAAAGAACGATTCAAATCTTGCTTTATCCAACGTTTTTTTCTTTTCATGGCTGGCTCATTGGCTAAAATCAAAGTTAAAGACCCTTTTTTAATTTTCAAGGTCTTAAGTTCTTTAATAATTCTTTTGCCCATAATTTCATCACCATGAACACAACCGACTATTGCGATTCTAGGCTTGCCATTCCCGATTGTTGTTAAATTAAATTCCATATTATTAAATTATATATAAAATTTCTAATTTATAAAATTGGCGAGGAGAAACGTTTCTCCCCTCGCCGGTTTTTCAAACCGCTCTCGCACAAATTTCATGGACAAACCTCGCCCAAGATACAATCAACGAGACATCCCGCGTCGTATCGAACATGCGAAATTCGATCGTTCCGTGCTTTGAAATTCTGATAAAATCCCACAGTCGACGAGGATCATCAGCAAATCCGTCTTTAACTGCTCTAGCGTGAAACTCTGCCCAGCCCGGATAAGACGGCGGGACGAAACTAGTCATGAGATGGTCTCTGAAAAGTTCCATCCTAGTACTCATGCCTTTGGCTGCGCGACGATATTCCCTTAATCGTTCTTCAGTTGAGCCCAATTCGCAGAGCTCATCGAAATGACGCACCGCCTCGTTGTAAACTCTCAAAGCAGAATCATGGTCAGGCATGCCGATATGAACATGGACGCCAGCAACACGACAAGCCGCCCTAACAACCTCCATTGGCATATCTCTGGTTATGCGAAGATAACGCTCATCGGGATAGATATTTAGGGGCATGTCCAATGGAGCGGCAGGAACAAATACGCGACCAAACCCTAAGGCCCTTTCAGCCGCCTGGATTTCCCTTTCGTTTTCTGCAAACTTTGCCTCAATTCGTCCTAAATCACATGGTTCATCAAATTTCTCTTCAAATTGGCAGGCTGAAAGCTCATTCCCATAGCAACTCCCTCTGCCGTTAGCCCGTTGTTTGATGAACTCGATCACTTGTGGCGCTATGGGAGCTATCGTGCCACCCACCGTTAGATGGCATTCCCTTTCTACACCCACCATCATTGCAAAACGTGGATCAAACTTGAAAAGTGCCTGGAACTTCTTCATGGCGATTCCTCCTTTGTCGCCTCCTCCGTTAAAAACAAAAAAACCGGCCTTGTGGCCAGTTCCATTTTTGCTTTATGCTAAGCGCGCAAATCAAATTCAACCGGCCTCAAGTCAGTAAAGAAAAAGCTAAACCAGTTGTTGAATTGTGTTCTTAACATATTGTAAAAATATTATACATCACGGCCTTAAACAGGTCAAGTTTATTAACCCAGTTTTTTGCCGCTTAGTTTTGTGCCATTTAGTTGTTTTAAAATCTCAGAGTCAAATACAAAATTTATTTTATTCTTTTCTTCAAATTTCTCCTGCGCCATGGCCATTAATTTTTCCAGCAATTCTCTAAATTCTAAGCCAGATGCCTTCCAAAGGTGGCTATATAAAATACCGGGCAAAGTATTTACCTCATTGGCAAAAATTTCTTTTGTTTCTTTATTATAAAGGAAATCTATTCTTGCAATTCCACTGCAACCAAAAATCTTATAAATCTTTTTGGATAGTTCTTTTATATCTTTGGCCGTATTTTCATCTAATCGAGCCGGAATAATCATCCCACTTTGCGAATTACCCAGTTGAGTACCTCCGTCAATAATATATTTTTCGTTGAAATCAAATAGCTCACTTCCAAAAGTCGACTCCTGAACCTCTGAAGCGCGTAAATCATTATTTCCTATTACGCAACAAGTAAGATCCATTAAATTGTCCACGCCCTCTTCAATCAAAACCTTATCGTCGTAATAAAAAGCTGATTCAATGGCAAGTTCCAGTTCTTTGCCTGCCGGCTCTTTAACTTTAACAATGCCGATTGATGATCCAAGATGGACGGGTTTTACAAAAACCGGCCATTTTAAATTTTTATTGGCGCGGCTAATTATATCCTGGCCATGATCATTCCATTCTTCTTTTGTAAAATCAAAATATTTTGTCGTTTTAATTTGCGACCGTTCATAGATGACTTTGGTAATGGCCTTATCCATTGTCATGGCTGATGAAGCAACGCCACAACCGACATAGGGCACCCCAATAATTTCAAAAATACCCTGCATCGTGCCATCTTCACCAAATGCCCCATGAAAAGCTGGAAAAGCCAAATCTATTTTTATTCTCTTATTAAATAATCCTTTTTTTTGAAAAACCATTTTGCCCTTAGTCTCGCTTAAATCCAATAAATATTCGAATTTCTTTTCTTCGTCTTTAATCTTATTTTTTCCATCCGTAAAAAATTTTAACTGTCCTAATTCATCACCAATCAACCATTTTCTTTCTTTAGTCAAATACACCGGCGTAACCTTATAATCCATTTTTTTTAATTCAGAAATAATAAGCCAGGCCGTGATTATAGACACGTCATGCTCCGGTGTGCTACTGCCAAAAAATACGCCTACATTTTTCATAAATTTATATATATTGATCGCCCCAGTCATTTTGAAATAAAATAACATCTCCGGGCTTTAATACTTTATCTAATGACTGATGCGCTTCCTGTGCGGAACTATACCAAATAATTTTATCATCAGCAAATCCGTTTTCCTTGAGCCCTTTTTCAATAAAAGGCGTAACACTGTTGTCTATCAACATTACCAAGTCGGCTACGCCCGACAACTCTTTTCCAATTTTTTTATGAACAGCTTCAGCGCTCTTTCCCATTTCCACCAAACCGGGCGTTAAAAAAACCTTCCTGCGCCCAGTGAATTTGGATAGTAACCTAATAGCCTCTCTAACTCCGTCCGGATTGCCATTATAACTATCATCAATAACAATCAATCCATTTGGATTAATTATCGGCTCTAATCTGTGAGGCACCGGCTTTATTTTTGAAAAACCAAAAGCAATCTTGTCATTTTCCATTTCCAATTGTTTTCCGACAACAATACAAGCAACCGCCAATCCAGAAACATATTCTGCCAAGATTTTAGATTGGAACCTGCCAACTATTTGACTGGTATCACTAATCAAGAATTTATTTATTAGATCATCTGCCGAAAAACTAAGTTCGCTTACTCGATATTGAGACATGGAATTGTCCCCTGATGAATAGAATGAGATTTTTTTGCCCTTAGTATATTTTTTAAAATTCTCAACGACATTATTATTATCCGCGTTTAAAATCAGGAGGCCGGTTTCCTTGATGCCATCAGCCATTTCAAAAACCGTTTTAACGGTAATTGATAAATCAGTTAATCTTTCTAGATGGCTTTCGTTTATTCCGGTGATAACTCCGATATCGGGTCTGACCATCGCGCACAATTCAGCCACATCTCCCTGGTAATGCTCGCCCATTTCAATAATTAATACTCCGATTTTTTCATCGACTTCATTGTTGATGTATTTAGCAATACCGATGGGCGTATTTATACTCTCCGGCGGCGCAGCTACCTTGAACTTCTCAGACAACACCACTTTCAGCGCCTCCTTCATACTTGTCTTGCCATAACTGCCAGCAATGCCGATTATTTTTAGATTCTCTAATTTAGAAAGCCTTTCTTTTGCTTCATGCACTACTTTATTTTTTAAATACAACTGCAATGGATAAATCAACTCCAAACCGATGGCAAAAAAGATAAAATAAAAAAATCCCAGCCCCACCAATAAAAATAAAAAGGTGAATAAGCCCACCCAGAAATCAAAATAAACAAAGCCGGCAGCTAAAGCGGCAATCACTGACAGTAAAAGATGAATTAGAACCGAAATAATCAACAGAAGCTTTACTTTTCCTGTCCATTTTAAATTCCCTCTTAATTTCTTCGGAGGAAAAATGCCTTTTTTTCTAAGCAAGCGAAAATACCTGGGAAGCTCATAACTTTCCAGTTGTAGTAAATATAACTGATATCTTATTGCATCAAACATTTATAAATTCCTTTATTGCCTTAACAAATTCCGCCGGCTGATCCTGAAAACAAAAATGGCCGGCGCCATCTAATATAACCATTTTTGATTTATGGATATCTTGAGACATTTTTCTGGCATATTCAAGCGGGGTATCTTTATCTTCCGAACCCCAAATTATCAAAGTCGGGCCCGGCATTTTTGGCAGATATACTGATAGGTCTTCATTTATGATATTTACATAAGTCTTTTGCAGTTCCGGAGTCGCCAAATAATCATCAGCGCCGATTTTTCTATAAATTTCTTTCCTAAGCGGCTGCATAACCTTGGCTCCAAAAAACGGCTTAACTATTTTTGCGGCTATATTTAAAGCCTTTTTTTTATTCTGATGGATAATTAAACCGGCACTATCTACTAAAATAACTTGAACAGCCAGTTCCGGCTTAGTCGCCGACAGCTTAATTGCAACCCTTCCGCCAAAAGAATGCCCAATTAAAATCGCCTTCTTAAGTTCTAGTTTAAGCATAAACTGTTCTACTATGCCGCAGTAATCAGTTAAGTTAAAATCTGTCTTTGGCGATGGCGAACCCCCAAAACCCGGAAAATCAATAGCGTAAATATCATTACCAATGCTTTCATTTCTCATTAAGCCTATGATTTCTTGCCAAATTTTAGAATCAACTCTCCAGCCATGCAAAAAAATTATTGGCACCCCACTATTTACTGTAAAATTGGTCGAATAGTTAATCAGCTGGTCGTTTATAATAATATTTTTCATACTCATATTTGGATGTATATAGTATAGAAAAAAAATGGGTTTTCGGCAATGCTTTTGACTCCAACAGAGCCAATATTAAAATTTTGACAAAATACCCCTAAACACATTATAATATATCGATAACCCATACCCCAGGTGGGGGTTTAATAATAAAATAAGCAATATGACAAAACAGAAAGAAATGGCCCTGATTAATTTTAAAAAAGCTCAAGGAGCCATCAATAGAATCATTCAAATGGTGGAAAACAACCAATATTGCATTGATGTGATGCAACAAAATCTTGCCGCCATAGGCATATTGAAATCCGCCCATCAACTCTTAATGGAAAGCCACTTAAATAATTGCTTTAAAACTGCCATTTCCTCAGGCAACGAAAAAAGAAAAAAAGAAATGACGCAAGAAATTTTAAAAGTAACAAAATTGCTTAATAAATAGGTGCGACCAATGAAAAATATCCAAGAAAATCTAAAAAAAATTTGTTTTATATTTTTAGCTTTTGTAATTATTTCAGCTTCATTATTGTTTTGCCAGCCAACTGTTTCTCCGGGCTCTCACGCCAGCATGGGTCACCACAACACACCATCAAGCCAACATGGAATTTCGGAATGTTGCAGGGTAAATCTTGAACTAAACACCGCCACCAAATCCAAGCTGGATTTTTTTATAACTCTGATTGCTTTATTACTTGCCGGTTGGCAGATTTTCAAAAGCAATAAAAAGACTAAGGAAATCAGGCTTGGACGCGTTTCATTGGTTAATAATCGCGGTCCAAATTCATTTAAAATTCTCATAGACTTTTTCTCCCAAGGCATTCTTCATTCAAAAAGCTGGTAATTTTGATTTTCTTTTTTTGATCTTTAATAATTTAATTAAATTTTTTATTATATGGAAGTAAAAATAAAGAAAATCAGCGTTAGCGGCATGCATTGCAAATCATGCGAGCTGCTAATCGAAGACGGCCTCAAAAAATTGCCTGGTGTTACCAAAGTAAGAGCAAACCAGAATAGAGGCACCGTCGAAATATATCACCATGGCTCCGGTCCCAGCTCGGAACAAATAAACAGCGCCATCAAAAATGCCGGCTATGAAGTCGGCGAAAAAAGTAAACTACCTTTTTTTTCCAAAGACAAAACAGACTACAAAAATCTCCTTATCGGAGCAATTATTATTGCTGTATTATTCGTACTACTTAAATCCTTTGGAATATTAAATCTAAGCGCGGACACTTCTGGTGGCGGATTAATTATTGCCTTATTTGTCGGATTAATTGCCGGCGTATCTACCTGTATGGCGCTAGTCGGAGGACTGACTCTGGGCTTAGCATCACGACACGCCGAACTGCATCCTGAAACCACCAGAATCCAAAGATTTAGACCTCATCTATTTTTTAATTTAGGCAGGATGATCGGCTTTGCTATACTTGGCGGATTGATAGGACTAATTGGAACTGCTTTTAAAATATCTCCCAATGCCCTAGGCATTGTTACGATGATAGTCGGAGCGGTTATGATATTTTTAGGATTAAAACTGGTAGAAATCTTTCCTTTCTTAAAAAACCACTCCCTCACTTTACCATCATCTGTATCAAAACTTTTTGGCCTGAACAAAACTAACAACAAAGAATACAGCCATCTCGGATCAATGATTACCGGTGCTTTAACTTTTTTTCTGCCTTGCGGCTTTACTCAAGCCATGCAAATTTATGCGATCAGCACAGGCAGTTTCTTACAAGGAGCATTAATAATGTTTCTTTTTGCTCTAGGAACAACGCCGGGACTGCTTAGCATCGGCGGACTTACTTCAATATTTAAGGGTAAAAAAGCCAGATTGTTTTATGCGACAGCCGGTGTTGCTGTAATTTTATTGGGATTTTTTAATATCGCCAATGGCAAAAACTTAATGTATTTTGGAGAAATTGCAAATACTAATAATCCCACAAACCAAGAAGAACAAATTGTAAGCATGACACAAAAATCTTCCGGTTATAGCCCGAATAATTTTACCGTCCAAAAGGGCAAACCAGTAAAATGGGTCATAAATTCGGAAGATCCCTTTTCCTGCGCCTCTTCGCTCGTCATGTCAAAATATGGCATCAACGTACATCTACAAAAAGGCGAAAATATTGTGAAGTTTACACCCACCCAAACAGGTGAAGTAAAATTTTCCTGCTCAATGGGAATGTATACCGGAAGATTTACTGTTGTTGACGAGTCTGTCAATACTAACACCAATCCAAGTACCAGCCCATCAAGCGCAGGTGGATCTTCCTGTGGCATATCAGCTAATTCCAGCGGTGGATGCGGAGGCGGAAGTGGCGGTTGCGGAGGCGGTTCAACTTCCGGTGGCAGTTGTGGTGGCTCATCAGGAGGAGGATGTTGCGGAGGTGGAAGTAAAAATCTACCAACAACCGTTGCTCCAGCACCTACTTCAGATACCAAAAGCGAGGTTCAAATAATTAAAACGTCATATACAAATGACAAAGATATTGTGCCAAATACATTTACAGTCAAAAAGGGCATTCCTGTTAGATTTGAAATTGACGTCAAAGAAAACGGATCCGGTTGTATGAGCACTATTATGATTCAAAATCTTTATAACAGACCCCAATATTTGGAAGCTGGCAAAACAATCATAATGGAATTCACTCCGCAACAGCCTGGGAGTTATTTAATAACCTGTGCCATGAACGTACCGCGTGGCACAATAAAAGTAGAATAATATGAATAATTTTGAATTTAAAATAACCAACTTTCATTGTGACGCCTGCGTCACCTTGGCCAAAAAAGTTTTGGAAAAAATTTCCGGCATTATTAATATTGATGTTAATCGCAATGGATTAGTAAAAGTCGAGTCTGATCGAATCATAGGATTTGAGGAAATTAAATCATCACTGGAGGCAATCGACCAAAAAGCAGAAACACTAAGTTAAATTTATGAATATAAAACAGATAAAATTAAAGATAGAGGGGATGCATTGCCAGTCATGTGAAAAAATAATTAAAATGAATGTCGAGGAACTTCCTGGCATCGAAAATGCTTCATTTAATTTTAAAGATGGCAATGGCCAAATTAAATTTGATTCTGATTTGACTGATACTAATAGTATTATTAAAAAAATTAAAGCGGCCGGATATCAATCCCAAATTATCAGTGAGGAAGATTCGCCCTCACTTTCTTTAACACCGGAAGAAGATCAAACTAGCCATAAAATATCTCATGACGACAGCGAAAATAATGATCTATTTAGAATTAAAATGGAAATTATTGGGGCCGGAGCGGAAAAATTAGCCAAAGCGTTAACTCAAACAATTGAAGCAACTTCCGGATCTAATAAATCGAAAGAGATTGTCACAACGCCGGATACAATTGCTCAAGAAACTATTTTTCAGGGACAAAAGCAAGTTAATCTGTCTCTTTATGGCATGCACTGTTCATCCTGTGCGTCGCTGATTGAAAAGCAGTTGAAAAAAGTTCCCGGCGTAAAAACAGCCAACGTTAATTTTTCGGCGGAAAAAGCCCGAGTAATATTTGATTCATCTCAAGCTAAAGCAGAAGATTTTTTGAAAGCTATCTCACAAGCCGGTTACAAAGCCGAGGAAATAAAAAAATCCAATCCGGAAGCTGATAAGCAAAAACAGCAAAAAGAAATCAAATCGCTCAAGACTAAATTTTTCTGGGCGCTAGGTTTGAGTTTGCCAATGTTTTATTTCATGCTGATTGATTTCATGCCCTGGCTGCCGGGCAACTTATTCAAGCCCTACTTTGGAATTATTTCTCTAATCCTGACGATTCCGGTTCAATTTATAATCGGAGCCGGCTATTATAAAGGATTTTGGAGCGCGCTTCGGATGAAAACATTCAACATGGATAGTCTAATCGCAATCGGCACCAGCACGGCCTTCATTTACAGCCTTTGGCAATTTATCAGCTATGCAATTTTCAATAATTCCATTATCGGACTTGGGGGCTTAAAAATTCCCGATTTATATTTTGAAACTTCTGCCTTTTTAATTACCTTTGTCGTACTCGGAAAGTGGCTGGAAACAAAAGCCAAGGGCGGAACATCCGATGCAATTAGAAAATTAATGGGACTGCAAGCCAAAACAGCAAAAGTCATCCGAGACGGCCAGGAAAAAGATATAAATATTGAAGAAGTAACAAGCGGAGATATTATAGTTGTCAGGCCGGGTGAGAAAATTCCGGTTGATGGCGTAATTACCAAAGGCAGTTCAGCAATTGATGAATCAATGCTGACCGGAGAAAGTATTCCGGTTGAAAAAAAGGTTGGCGATACTGTATTTGGATCCACAATAAATAAAAATGGTAGTTTTGAATTCAAGGCAACCAAAGTGGGCGCTGAAACAGCTCTAGCTCAGATTATTAAACTAGTAGAAGAGGCTCAAGGTTCAAAGGCGCCTATTGAGGGACTGACTGATAAAATCTCCTCTAAGTTTGTGCCGGCAGTAATACTAATTGCTATTGCCACTTTTTTAATTTGGTATTTCGGCTTTGGGGCGGGACTGACATTTAGCCTAATGGCCTTTACAGCGGTAATTGTCATTGCCTGCCCTTGCGCCTTAGGATTGGCTACGCCGACCGCCATTATGGTTGGAACAGGCAAAGGTGCGCAGAATGGAATATTAATTAAAGGCGGGGAACCGCTTCAAGCTGCCGGAAAAATCAATGCCATTGTTTTTGACAAAACCGGAACTCTGACTAAAGGCATGCCAGAGGTGACTGATGTTGTGTCGCTTTCAAGTAGTGATGAGGAAGATATAATTGCCATAGCGTCAGGACTTGAAAAAAGATCCGAGCATTCACTGGCTGAAGCTATTATTAAATACGCGCAAGAAGAAAGTATTGAAATTCCTAATGTTGAGAATTTTAAAGCTGTGCCAGGTTATGGCATTGAGGGCGATATTGGCGGTAAAAAGTATTTCTTCGGCAACAGAAAGTTAATTTTTGAAATTGCTAATTTAGAATTAGGCAATGCAGAAAGAAAATTAAAAAAACTGGAAGAAACCGGAAAGACTGCCATGATCTTGAGTTCAGGGTCCGAGATACTGGGAATTATCGGCGTGGCTGATGTCTTGAAGGAAAGCGCTTTTGAAACAATTAAAGAACTGCAAAAAAGAAAAATGGAAGTCTACATGCTGACTGGCGATAACGCCACCACAGCTAAAGCCATCGCCTCTCAACTCGGCATAAGCAATGTAATTGCTGAAGTACTGCCACAAGACAAAGAAAAAGAGGTTAAGAAGTTGCAGGAAATGGGTAAAAAAGTTGCCATGGTTGGTGACGGGATTAATGACGCTCCAGCATTGGCTCAAGCTGAACTGGGAATCGCCATGGGCTCCGGTACCGATGTTGCTATGGAAACTGGCGGCATTGTTATTATTCGAAATGACCTGCGATCAATCATTGAGGCGATTGATTTAAGCAAAGCCACAATATCAAAGATTAAACAAAATCTTTTCTTTGCCTTGTTTTATAATGTCATCGGCATACCGATTGCCGCCAGAGCGTTTGTAATGTTTGGAATTATTCTAAAGCCGGAGTTAGCCGGACTAGCCATGGCCTTAAGTTCAATTTCGGTTGTTTCCAATTCATTACTGCTAAAAATATTTAAGGCAAATAAAAAAGACTATTTATCTTCTTTTGCGCCGATTATAATGGCAATAATATTTTTGTTAATATTTATTGAGTTCGGCAGAATAAGTGCTGGAATGTAAACATATCGAGCAAAAAACAGTCAGCCGCGGCTGACTGTTTTTTTGTCTCCAACTACTCCTCTTTAATCATCATCTCAATATCACTCTTGGGCATACCTTTAACTTCCTCCATTTTATCCGGATGACTTTTACCAACATGCTCCATCATTTTATTCATGACTTCTTCATTAGTATTGCCCTTGGCAACAAATTTACAATCCGCGCCAAAATCAGCGCAAGCCAATGTTTTCATATTTTTAGGATAAATTATTAAGCCTTTAAATTTTTACACAAAATCATTAAGAGATTAATAAGTGTAAATCGCACAATTTTATCCCTACATTTTTAAAAACACTAAATATTATTTTACGGTTCTAAATTTTGAATTGCTAATTTAAATCTATAACGGATTAAAAGTAATTGTTGAATACAGGCCATATTGACCTTGAAGCATTTTTATTTGATCGGCTCCGCCTACGGTCGTTACGGTAAAAAAAGCGCCCCTAATTGATGGGATATTATTTGTATTAAAATACGCTGACACGTCCTTTGTGTCCGTAAGACGATATACGGGATAAGTTGTGCTGGTGCGTTTTGACATATCAACAACACCGTTGATGCCCAAAGAATAACCGCAAGCAGTAAATGACTTTCCTGTTTTTTGCAACTGACCGGCACTTAAGCCATATCTGCCCAATCCTCCAGCGCTCATTGATACATCATAGACAATATCTTCATCCTTAAAACTTTCACCCCAATAAGCCGGGGATGCCATCCATAAATCATAGGCTATATTTTTTACTTTAAAATTTATGCCGGTTTGAGCTGGACCATAGCCCAAAAAATTATTAAATAAATATTTATTGGGATAAATCAAGGGGTTTTGTGAGCTGAAATTATAAGTTGAAATCCAGCCGCCGCAATAGCTAAAAGATCCATTACCTGCCGGAGTATAAAAAGATATTTCATTGTTGTCAATATTTCCCGGACTAGGCACCTCGCATCTTTGTCCTGACACATATTCGTCATTAATAATTTCATCCTTATATGATGATTGAACAAATTTAAGCTTTAATTCACATATCTTTTTGGGTATTGTTCCCAGAGTAGCATTAATAGCCGTCTGACTATCAGTGGCATCAATCCGGCCATCGGAATTAATATCAAAACAATAGGGGGTTCGGCCTCCACTCAATACAGAATTTGTCACAGCCTGAATATCAGAAGCGTCTATCTTGCAATCCTGATTATAATCAAAATATAATAGCGCCTCTTTATTCTGGCAACGCGTCAATAAATTATTTTCACTTATATCTAGATTTGCCTGATTAATAGCTTTTGTAGCCGTTAATGTTGATGAGCTATTATTTCGTAGCCACACTCCAGCGCTTTTGCACTTAGTTTCTCCATTTTGTACAACCTTAACACTCATCGACATTAAGCCGATTTTATCGGCTTCCAGGTTAACCGGAAAACGGCACCTGCCAACCAGGCAATAATTACGCAGGCTAATACCTGTCCCGGAACATGTTGCATTTGGATGCCACGTAACCGCAGTATTATTGGAATATATACCACTATAATTGATTTGAATATTGAGATTATTTTTGCTACTAACAGAATTAAGGACATTTAGCCAGTCCGTCGACATAAAAGAAACCGAGGTGACGGAAATTGGCGCAAAAGCGCTCAGTATGCCATTTATGCCTTGCGACAATGTATATACAAAAAAAATAACTGACACAATTGAAACGATAACAAGCAAAAAAGTCGCGGCGGCTATTTTTTTTACTAAATGAACTTTAGTATCCATTTTTTATTTTATTAATGATTAATTATATTATACGATTGCTCCAAGAATTAATCAAATTTAAATAAGAATAAAAAATCAGAGTACGTACTCTGATTTTTTATTCTTTAGAGCTACTAATCAAATACTATTTATTCTATAACAAGTTAATTCAGCGCCATCAATCTGAAAAGCTTTTTCAAATTTAACAGCATTAGATTTATAAAATGCTTCGCCGTCAAACGATGGGTCATGAAATATTATCTCATCATCATTTATGTCAACAATAAATACTCGGTGCAATGAATAACGTGGCGGCTCCTCGCCATATATAATCCAAGGGTCTAGCATCACATCGCAAACATATCCCTTGGCAAAATACTCTTTTAATAAATCTACCGTCGGCTTTTCGCGATAAAACGTAAAGTTTTTATTTTTGAATAAATAATTAAGATCATCTTGATATTTATTCGGATCAACTATTCTATCTTTAAAAAAATTAAATGGCCTCGCATCAGTTTCTTGCTGAAAATCGATAAATCCTTTTTCTGCCCAAAGCTTGAGGTTATTTTCAGTAAAGTCTACAATCTCTATATTTTTATTTTCTACTAGAAATCTCCAAAAAGGGGCAAAGCCAATTTCAGATTCAGTTATTTTTAAAATATCTTCCAATAGACAATCAAAGCCCAAGGCGTTAGTCACCATTGTATAGTCTGCCGAAGCGCAGGAAGTCTCACTGATTTGTTTAACCTGAGGAATATTATATTTCATTGCCACATTAAATTTATATTGTATTATTCTAATATATTACGCCTACAAGATTAAAAAAACAATAAAAAAATTTATCTTTAAGGTGCTTCTTCTCACTGTGTTTTAAATGTGATGCTAAAAATAAAAAAATCTAGACATAATAAACTCCCCTTTGAGGGAGTTTATTATAAACAAATTTATACTTATCGGGGCAACAGGACTCGAACCTGCGACTTCTTGGTCCCAAACCAAGCGCTCTAGCCAACTGAGCTACGCCCCGTAATTAACCGTGCCGAGGGCGAGAATCGGACTCGCGACACATAGATTTTCAGTCTACTGCTCTACCACTGAGCTACCTCGGCATAAAATTCTGTGCGCATACCAAGATTCGAACTTGGGACCTCGTCATTATCAGTGACGCGCTCTAACCAACTGAGCTATATGCGCAAAATGAGAATTTTTTACTTAAATAATATAACAAAAATAATAGGTTTTGGCAAGGCTAAAAAAAGAGAGCTGCAAAGTGCCAGCCCTTTTGAAAATCAACGCTGAGACGGAATCTAACGACGAGGAAACAGATGGCACAACGCATTAGTCATGCTGGTCGCGTCATGCTGTTTACAGGCGTAATCAGCAAAATGCCCCTCACCCAGATTACGCTCATGACCGTCGTGATTAAGGATAACGATAGGAGGTCGCTCAACATCCAAAAACGACTCCAAATTTACCCGACCATCACCATCCTCCGCTGGTCCGGAAAAAAACTGCCTAGCCAATCCGCGATCAACTCCTTCCCTGTCTATAATTACCAACATTGGCCTGTGTTTAAACGCTGACCAAGCCCCATCACTTCTTGATGATAAAAGTATTGTCTCCGCAGATTTTGGCAACGGGTGCAAAGCCACCGTCCACTGGTCGTCAACAGCAGATAAATCGCTGTCCACAATCACTACAACTAAATTACTCATTAAACCATCCCCTACTAAATGGTTAAGACACCCAAAGAACCACCTAAATATTATAATAATTACTAAAATTAATCAACAAAAAAATCGGCTATTAACCGATTTTTTTATTTAACAACTTAATAGCGGCAAAAAATCCACAACCCTTCTGATACTAGATCAGAACGACCATGATAGAATCGTGAGACTCTATCGTATCTCCTCTAGAAAGGAGGTGATCCATCCACAGCTTCCGCTACGGATGCCTTGTTACGACTTCACCCCTGTCGCTGGTCCTACCTTCGTCCGCCTAATGGCAGCCTTCGGGTATTACCAACTCCCTTGGTGTGACGGGCGGTGTGTACAAGGCCCGAGAACGTATTCACCGTAACATGCTGATTTACGGTTACTAGTGATTCCAGCTTCATGAGGTCGAATTTCAGACCTCAATCCGAACTGAGACCGGTTTTTATAGGATTAGCTCCGCGTTACCGCTTAGCGACCCTTTGTACCGGCCATTGTAGCACGTGTGTGGCCCAAGGCGTAAGAGCCATGCTGATTTGACGTCATCCTCGCCTTCCTCCCCGTTGAGCGGGGCAGTTTCTTGTGACCATATAGGTAACACAAGATGAGGGTTGCGCTCGTTAAAGGACTTAACCCGACATCTCACGACACGAGCTGA
>Ga0172379_10001053_pt1 | contig 59308 bp, 51 predicted proteins | sample GrowelOW334metaG_FD_119756 | JGI IMG/M metagenome (GOLD analysis project Ga0172379, IMG submission 119756) | Groundwater microbial communities from an aquifer near a municipal landfill in Southern Ontario, Canada - Groundwater well OW334 metaG | ecosystem: Environmental > Aquatic > Deep... | reverse complement strand
CAATATGAGCCACACGAGCTGATGGCATGAGTGTCAAAAAAGCATCGACCATACCAATACCAGCACGAAGAATAGGCAAAATTACTGGCTTTTTACCTGTTAAGACAGGCACTTCACAACTGGCCAAAGGTGTTTTTACTATAGCCATTTTCGTCGGCAAATCTTTAGTCACTTCATAAGCCATAAGCAAGGTGATTTCATTCACCAGAGCTTTAAATTCCTTAGTATCAGTCTTCTCATCCCTCAGCATTGATAATTTATGCTGTAGTAAGGGGTGATGCACTTCGTAAAAATTGGGAAATTTAGTATTTTTTTGAATTGCCATAATTTTATCCTACAAAATTGACCTACTTAAATCTTCGTCATCAGCCAGATGCTTTAGGCGTTTATTTACATAAGATGCATCAACGCCAATTTTTTTACCCTTAGCCTTTAGCTTATGTGCATTAAAAGAAACTTCTTCTAGGAGACGCTCCAAAATTGTATGCAACCTACGCGCGCCAATATTTTCCGTGCGTTCATTAACCTGAAAGGCGATTTCCGCAACACGTCGCAAACCGTCTTCAGTAAACGTTAAATCCACACCTTCTACGCCCAATAGCGCAATGTATTGTTCCGTCAAAGAAGCTTTTGGCTCAACTAAAATACGTATAAAGTCATCCGCCGTCAATGCACTTAATTCAACACGAATCGGAAAACGCCCTTGCAACTCTGGAATTAAATCCGAAGGCTTAGAAAGGTGAAACGCACCAGATGCTATAAACAAAATATGGTCGGTTTTTACCATGCCATACTTAGTTGAAACAGTACACCCTTCTACTAAAGGCAATAAATCACGTTGCACTCCTTCGCGCGAAGGCCCGCCCACGTGTGAATGCGTCCGTTCCGTAATTTTGTCAATTTCATCTATAAAAACAATACCATGTTGTTCGACGGTTTCTAAAGCCGATTTTCTGATTGCTTCTTCATTAACCAACAAAGCCGCTTCATCTTCAGAAAGCTGCTTTAAAGCTTCTTTAACGCGCATCTTTTTCTTTTTAACACGCGCCCCGCTTAAATTTGAAAAAATGCTCTGCAATTGACTGGTCATCTCCTCCATACCAGGTGGAGTCATAATTTCCACCCCAACTCCTGGCATATTTGTATCAATCTCAATCTGCCTGTCGTCTAAGCTACCTTCTAGAATTTTTTTGCGAAAAATATCTCGTGTGGTAGAGTTTTCTTCTTGTGGATGAGAAATAGCTGATTCACTCATAGCGACTGCACCAGCAGCAAAAGGTGTGCTATTCACAGACTTTGGCAGCATAACATCCAAAACGCGCTCCACAGCTGCCTCAAAGGCACGTTGCTTCACTTTGATTTTTTCTCTTTCACGAGTTTTCTTAACTGCTGTTTCGACTAAATCGCGAATAATAGATTCAACATCGCGTCCAACATAACCAACTTCAGTAAATTTAGTAGCTTCAACTTTAATAAATGGAGCCTCTACAAAAGACGCCAAACGCCTAGCTATTTCTGTTTTTCCAGAACCAGTTGGACCTATAAACAAAATATTTTTTGGCTTAATTTCTTTACGTAGCTCATCACTAACCTGCTGTCTGCGCCAACGGTTTCTGAGCGCAATAGCTACAGCGCGCTTGGCTGCATCTTGGCTAATAATATAACGATCCAACTCTTCGACAATTTTATCTGGTGTAAGATTTTCCTGATTAGCAATCTGATTCAAGTCTAACATAAAAGAAACACTCGCTACTTGTTAGTTTTTAACTCTTCGATAGTAAAATGGTGATTAGTGTAGACGCAAATGTCGGAAGCTATGCGCAAACTCTTCTCCACAATACTACGCGCATCTAATTTGGTATTATCTAAAAGCGCCAACGCTGCGGAACGCGCAAAGTTACCACCCGAACCGATCGCCATAATTCCACCTTCTGGCTCAATAACATCACCAAGACCAGTAACCATAAGCGAAGTTTTTTTGTCAGCTACCGCTAGCATGGCCTCTAAACGCCGCAACATTTTATCCGTACGCCAATCTTTGGCGAGCTCAACAGCAGAGCGCACTAAATGCCCTTGATGCTTCTCTAGTTTAGCTTCAAAAAGATCTAGAAGTGTAAAAGCATCTGCCGTACCACCAGCAAAACCGACTATAACTGTATCATGATAAAGCAGCCGAATTTTACGTGCATTACCTTTAACGATAGTATCGCCTAATGAGACTTGACCATCGCCACCAATTGCGACTTTATCCGCACGTCGTACCGATAAAATCGTTGTACCGTGAAATTGTTCCAAGATAAATCTCCTAGGAAAATTATGCATTATCAATTATGAATTATGAATGATGAATGATGAACGATGGATTTGAGTCGAAAAACATGTCTATGGTTTTTCTTTATAAATCAATGAGTTATATTCCTAAGTTCAACTCCCAATTTCCTTCCAATTCATAATTCATAATTTATCATTCATAATTTTTCTTAATACCCGACGAAACTTTCAACTTCGGCAACAAAGTATAAAAATCATATTGCGACTGCGACTCTTCTTTTACTACTTTTTTACTTTTATGTTCTTTCTTTTTTACATCCGCACTTTTTTTCACTTCAATCTGCTTTCCGCGCGAGGTCACTTTAACTTTTCCAGATTTATGGTGTTCTATAAAATAATAACCACCCCAAGTAAACAAAAGCAGTAGCACCAATAAGTTACAAGATATAAAAACTGCAAAACCTCGATGTGGTTTACGATGATGGATGTTTGTACGAGCGTAATCCTTTACCATAACTACATAACTTCCGGCACAGAAACGCCAAGTAAATATAAAGCATTTTTCAATATCTGCTGTACAGCTGTAACCAAGCACAATCTGGCATTTCGAAGCTTTATATCGTCTACCAGAAATTGCTCGGCATTATAATAAGCATGGAAGTAATTTGCCAACTCAAAAAGATAATGTGCTAAAACATGTGGCTCTTGCCTCACTGCCGCTTGTTGCAGCGTTTCAGCGTAGCGCCCTAAGAAACGTAGCAAATCTTCCTCATGTATATTCTTTAAGAGTTGTAACTCAGTAAGGCCAGAGGCTTTATCCCAAGTTAAATTTTTCTCTTCCATCTGACGAAACACACTGGATATGCGGGCATGAGCATATTGAATATAATAAACAGGGTTATCTTTAGATTGCGAAACAGCCAACTCTAGATCAAAATCTAAATGCTGATCGTTTTTACGCATGATATAAAAAAATCGCGCTGCATCATTGCCTACTTCTTTTCTTAAATCGCGTAAAGTAACAAATTCGCCACTTCGAGTCGACATCTGCACTTTAGTTTTACCGCGATATAAAATGGCGAATTGAACTAGCGGAATCAGCAACTTCTTTTCGTCTAATCCTACTGCTCTTAAAAAAGCCTGGATACGTGGCGCATAGCCATGATGGTCCGCACCTAAAACATCCAACATCAAATCAAAACCACGCTGATACTTATTGAAATGATAAGCGATATCAGAAGCAAAATAAGTGTATTGGCCATTTTCGCGCATAACTACACGATCTTTTTCATCACCGAATTGGGTAGCCCTAAACCACAAGGCACCATCTTTTTCATAAACATAACCAGCCTTTTGGAGCTTATCGATACTTTCTTTAACTTGCCCGCTTTTATATAAACTACTTTCCAAAAACCAGGTTTGAAAATTTACACCAAATTCTTCCAAATCCTCTCGAATATCCGCCAAAATATCTTGCAAACCTTGCTGAAAAATAATCTCATAGTCATCTTTACCTAACAAATCTTTAGAGCGCGCGATCAAAGCGTCAATATAAAAATCGCCGTCGCCACCATCTTTCGCATCGATAGGTAAATCTTGATAGAGCATTTTTACATCACGTCGAAACTGCGCCCCATATTCAACTCTAAGCCGATTTGCTATTTCTCTTACGTATTCACCTCTATAGCAATTGCTAGGTAAAATTATTTCTTCGCCGTTTAGTTCCAAATAGCGGAGCCAAATACTCGTCGCCAAAATGTGCATTTGCCGCCCAGCGTCGTTAACGTAGTATTCTCTCTCAACTTTGTAACCAATAACTTCCAAAAGATCTGAAACAACAGCACCAAAAGCAGCACCCCTGCCATGTCCGACGTGAAGTGGCCCTGTTGGATTAGCTGATACAAATTCTACTAAAGCGATTTTTCCTTTTGCTATATTACTATGCCCGTATTTTTCGCCTAAATTTAAAATATCAGCTACAGTCTGGTTTTTAGTCTTTGGAGCTAAGTAAAAATTGATAAAACCAGGACCAGCTACCTCAATTTTTTCTATTTCTGGCAAAGAAGGCAGAGATTTGACTATTAAATCCGCCACTTCGCGTGGTTTTTTACCCAGTTCTTTAGCCAAAATAAGTGCTATATTGCTCGCAAAATCGCCATGCGTACTATCGCGTGTTCTTTCCAGCGGCGGCACCACAAAATCTGCACGTATGTTGTGAATGGTTTTTGTTAATAATTCTCTGAGTTTATTTTGCATAAAAATTTCGCTCTTTTATTGGAATAGCCAATAGTTTAGCGGCACAAAGCCACAAAAGCCATGATTCTTTGGTGTTTTTTTAGTAACGCAAAAATACGATTCAATTTCCTACCACGACAGTTTTTTGTTAAACTCTACAGACTTCCGATACTCAAGGTAACCCTAATGAAGAAAAAGTTAATTACATTCACCATATTAGCCATCATAGCTGTTATTTTTTTCTACTCTTGGCACCATAAATCCACCAGTAAAATAGCGCCTAAATTCGTCACTGTTCAGCTGGGCGATATCACCGAACAAGCCGAAGCCATTGGCTATATCAAGCCACGTCACTCCATGATAGTTAAATCACAAATTAATGGAACTATTGCAGAAATTTATCACGATGAAGGCGATTTAGTAAAAAAAGGCGAAGTACTGCTCAAGGTTAACCCAACACCATCACCTGAAAATTATGCTGAAGTTTATCAATCAGTCATTTCATCGAGAGCAAAAGAACAGACAACAGCTAATGATCTTAGACGCTATCGCAATGCGCTTAAAGCTAATATTATTACATCTAACAATGTTGACTATGTGGCCGCGCAAAGAAGCCACTCCCTTGCTAAAGAAGAGCTAATGCTAGCGGAACAAAAACTATCCCTACTTGATAAAGGTTCGGCCAAAGTAGGTGATAAAAGCATAGCCAATATAGTTGTAAGCCCAATTAATGGCTTCATTATCACCAAAATGGTCGATGTTGGCGATGCAGTAATTTCTTTAAGTTCCGCCCAAGCATCTACGGCGCTTTTTGCACTAGCTGACATGAACGACATTATGTTCCGCGGCTCAGTTGATGAAATGGATGCAGCCAAAATCAAGACTGGCATGCCAACCAACATCACTATTGGCTCTATGCCTGACACGCCTATAGTTGGAACTTTAAGTAAAATAGCCCTACAATCTGACAAAGAAAACAGCTCCAAAAATATCAGTAGCAGCACCAGCACAACCAATTCTCCCTTCAACGTTGGCTTTCAAGTTGAAATTACCGATTTAAAGTGGCCGCCTGGCACAGTAATTCGTTCTGGCTATTCAGCAATTGCTAAAATAAAAATTCAAACTGCCAAAAATGTTTTAATTCTGCCGGCACGGCTAATTCATTACAAAGATGAAAAACCTTTCGTATTCATGACACCTAAAGACGGCGAAGAAAAACCTCTCGAACAACCAGTAAAAATCGGCATGTCCGACGGCATGAACGTTGAAATCAAAGAAGGACTCAAAGCAGGCGATCAAGTTTTGGATATACCGGAAGCGAAGGACAATGAATAACGTTGATCATCTTCTCTATCGCTTACATTATAATCTACTACATTTCTTACCTCTCAACTACTATGCAAAACGTTACGCTACACTCCCACGTCTAGACTCCAAAGAAAAAGTAATAATCAGCTTCACTACAACTCCGGAAAGAATCCAATACCTAGATGTGATGCTAAAAAGCCTACTGTCACAAAGCAAAAGAGTAGACTATATTCACCTTTGTTTACCAAAACTTTATCGCGATCAAGAGCCATACACTATTCCGCCACACTTACTACAAAGTGATTTTTTAAAAATAATCAGATCAGAAAAAGATTTTGGGCCAGCAACAAAATTAATCCCAACACTACAAATGCATGATTTACCCCCTGATACTAAAATAGTGATCGTCGATGATGATCAGGTATACCCAAGAAGGCATATTGAACGCTTAAACCATTGGTCTAATCTATACCCAGAATCAGCCTTAGGTATGGCTGGGTGCCTCATTCCACCCAATCAGAATCCATCTCAAATGTTAACTGTAAATTCTGATTCCAAAGATACCCACAGAATCTCAGCTAGCATTTGCAAAGACTTAACTAAATCCACAATTTTATTTGGTTATGCTGGTTATATTGTTAGACCAAGTTTTTTCGATGAATCTTTTTACGATTACTCTATCGCCCCCAAAGCAGCCTACTTTGAAGACGATGTTTGGGTTAGCGGAAGTTTGGCAAAACGCGGAATTAAACGTTACGTTATACCTCTCTTTGGCCAAAGATCAATACCAGCCTCATCCCGCCAAACTAGGACTACACGCTGCTTATTTACCAATGAAAACAAGGGTTACAAAAATATGGATGAGATTTTTCAATATTTCTCGAAGTATTGGTAGTTGTTTTATGTATATCATCCCCCTCTGCCAACAAATTTTTCGTGAACTTTGGCTGCATAAGCTGCGCTCTATCTTAGCGCTGTTTTGCATTACTTGGGGAACTTTGACGGTAATTTTGCTTTTGGCTTTAGGCGATGGCTTTCAAGTAGCTAGTAAAAAAAATATGCTTAGTATTGCCGACGGCGCTTTTTTTATCATTCCTACTAGAACTAGCATAGCTTATCAAGGTTTTCCCAAAAGACAGCCCATTAAAATTCAAGTCAGCGATATTATAAATATAAAACAATCTATACCATCACTAATAGCTGCAACACCTATTTTAACTGCTAATACCAAACTTGGAGCAGGAACTCGCGAAGCTAAAAAAAATGTTTTTGGTGTTAGTCTAGATTTTAGCAAAATTCGTAAATTAGAACTCACTGAAGGAAGCCGCTTTCTTACACCATTTGATATCGAAAACAATGAAAGAGTAGCCATTATAGGCGATAAATTAAAAAGGGAGTTTTTTAAAGATCAAAACGCTATTGGCAAAACTATTACCATCAATAGCGCTCCTTTTAAGATCGTCGGTACCTTAGAACCACCAGCCAAAGCCACATACAGCCACTATGATAACAGCGCTATCATAACTTATGTTTCTTTTATGAGTCTTTACGATCAAAAAAATGCCAATTTTATTGCCGTACTTCCCGATTCAAAACTCGATCCAGATACTGTAGAGCAAAACCTAAGAAATTACTTTGCTTATCAATATCACTTTTCTCCTCAAGATAAAAAGGCGCTGAAAATTTTTAGCTCTGCCAAAATATTTCAATTTTTTACTTATTTTTTTATTGGAATTAAGCTGTTTTTACTCGCCTGCGGGACACTAACCCTGGGCGTAGGCTGCTTAGGCGTCACAAATATTATGTTTTTAATTGTCACGGAAAGAACAAAAGAGATTGGACTTAGAATGTCGCTCGGAGCTACGGATGCGAATATTTTCTCACAAATTATGCTGGAAGCGTTGGCCATAACTTCTATAGGCGGATTTCTTGGCTTTCTCCTATCTGCCTCGATAATCACTACACTTCAACACATTCCCCTTCCCGAATGGATAGGCGTACCAACTTTATCTACCCCATCTGCATTTGTGACTATTTTTATTTTGATAGCTCTAGGACTAATTGCCGGTTATTTACCCGCCAAACGCGCCGCTAAAATGGATCCAATTACAGCTTTAGGCTTTCATGCGGCGTAGGCTGTCGTTTTCTCACTCCAACTTATCACCAAAAAGCAAAAAGTCATTTTAGTGATAGGAAAAGCACATAAAAATTCTATCACCAAATCGACAAATGTCATTTTGGTGATAAGAAAACCAAAACACTCGTGGTTCTTCCTCCTACACAAAAACCTAATTATGTGATCATTTTCCTATTACGCCCCTTTGGGGCTCAGGTTTTGTGGTGGTTTATTTACCCAGGGCGACATTCGTGACGAAGTCACTCATTTACCCTGGGCTATTCTAAATCGCCCTTTCAGGGCTTCTAAATGTCACTTTAAGATAAGATTTTATAGATTATGATTTATTGAGCTACACATTTCTTTCATTTACAATCCTTTCAAGAGGAAAAGATTTATGAAAAAAATACCAACATTTAAAACAGAGAACAAGGAAGCTGATTTTTGGGCAAAAGCAGATTCAACAAACTACATCGATTGGAATAAAGCCACTTTAGCTAGCTTTTCCAACTTAAAGCACTCAGATAAAATTACTCTAAAACATTTGCCCGAAAAACATTAACGCAATTTTCCCCTCAAAAACTTCCCGGTATAAGACTTCTTGCATTTAACAATTTGTTCGGGCGGACCAAAGGCTACAACTTGCCCACCGCGGTCGCCGCCTTCGGGACCTAAATCAATAATCCAATCAGCAGTTTTTATTACATCCAAATTATGCTCAATAACAACGATAGTATTACCGCGACTCCTAAGTTGATGTAACACGCCTAAAAGTTGTTTAATATCGTGGAAATGCAAACCAGTTGTGGGTTCGTCTAATAAATATAAAGTTTGACCAGTATCTGTACGCGATAGTTCGCGCGCCAGCTTGATACGCTGAGCTTCCCCACCAGAAAGCGTGGTAGCGCTTTGGCCCAAACGAATGTAAGACAGGCCAACTTCTTCCAAAACTTCTAGTTTATGCGCTAAAGAAGGTACGGCTGAGAAAAAATCTAAGGCTTCTTCCACTGTCATCGACAAAACTTCGTGAATATTTTTACCTTTGTAGCGCACCTCCAAAGTTTCGCGATTATAACGCTGACCTTGGCATGCATCGCAAGTCACATAAACGTCAGGCAAGAAATGCATTTCAACTTTGATCAAACCATCTCCCTGACAAGCTTCGCATCTACCGCCCCTAACATTAAAACTAAAACGACCGATTTTGTAGCCTCTAGCCCTCGCCTCTGGCGTGGCGGCAAATAAATCGCGAATTCCCGTAAAAAGCCCGGTATAAGTTGCGGGATTAGAACGGGGGGTGCGCCCAATTGGACTTTGATCAATATCGACTACTTTATCGAGCAAATCTAATCCTTTCACCTCCCGTACTGTTTTTGGCTCAACAAACGCTGCCCCATTTAGATGACGAGCCGCAAAAGGATATAAAATATCGTTAATTAAACTCGACTTTCCAGAACCAGAAACCCCTGTAATACAAGTAAATAAGCCAAGCGGAATATCGACATCGATATTTTTTAAATTATTTTGCGTAGCACCGCGCAAAGAAATAATTTGTTTAGCATTGTAAGAAGTGCGCTGCTTTGAGAAAGATATTTTTTCCTTACCAGTTAAATATTGCCCAGTTAACGAATCAGGACTTTTTAGCAAGTCCGCGGGCTTACCATGAAAAACCACCCTACCCCCATGCACGCCGGCACCAGGACCAATATCTACAACTTCATCCGCCGTCATAATGGTATCTTCGTCATGTTCAACAACTATGACAGTATTTCCCAATTCGCGCAGATGTTTCAGCGTTCCTAAGAGACGCTCATTATCCCTCTGGTGTAGACCTACTGTTGGTTCATCCAAAATATACATAACACCAACAAGACCAGAGCCTATCTGGCTGGCCAAACGAATGCGCTGCGCCTCTCCACCAGAAAGCGTCTCGGCACTGCGATTTAAACTTAAGTAATCCAAACCTACATTGATTAAAAAATTGAGGCGATCAGAGACTTCTTTCAAAATTTTCTCAGCAATCTCGCCTCGCGAGCCAGGAATTTTAAGATTTTGGCAAAACTGTAAAGCTTGTGAAATAGGCAGCGCTGTAATTTCTGGAAGATTTTTCTCGCCGACAAAAACATTGCGCGCCATGTCGTTAAGCCTCGCTCCCTGACATGTCGGACAAGGGCTGGTGCTTAAAAATTTGGCTAAAGATTCACGCACAGCTTGCGATTCGGTGTCGCGATAGCGCCTAAGCATATTGGGAATCACACCCTCAAAAGTATGGCGCCTTCTAACGTGTCTTCTATTATGACCAAACACATAACTAAAGCTTATCACCTCATCGCCGCTACCATGTAAAATCACATCACGAACTTTTTGCGGCAACTCTGCAAACGGAACTTCTAAATCAAAATCATAGTGCGCTGCGAGCGAAGTTAAAAGTGAGAAAAAATACGGATTATTTTTATCCCAACCACGAATAGCTCCTTCTGTAAGACTTAAAGTCGGATTACAAACTATTTTGTTTTCATCAAAAAGCTGCGTTGTACCAACGCCGTCGCAATCTGGACACGCGCCAGCTGGATTATTGAAAGAAAAAAGCCGCGGTTCTAGCGCCGTTAAACTATAGCCACACTCTGGGCAGGCAAATTTGGCTGAGAAAACCGTATCTTCTCTCTTTTTTTCCTCACCGTCCAAAATCGCCACGCCAGCTAAACCATTAGCTACTCGTAAAGCTGTCTCAAAAGAATCAGCAAGACGCTGCTTGGCATCTTGGCGCACTTTAAGTCTGTCGATAACAACATCTATACTGTGTTTTTTGTGTAATTCTAATTTAGGAACTTCACTGAGCTCTATAACTTTCCCGTCGATTCTGGCTCTCACAAAGCCCTGTCGCAATAAATCTTGCAGAAGTTCTTGATGTTCACCTTTGCGATCTCTCACAACTGGCGCAAAAAGCATAATTTTGGTTTCTTCTGGCAAAGATAAAACACTATCCACCATTTGCGTTACGGTTTGCGCTTCTAAAGTAATACCATGTTTAGGACAGCGCGGCTGACCAACGCGCGCAAAAAGTAGGCGCAGATAATCATAAATTTCTGTAACGGTACCAACAGTTGAACGCGGATTATGCGAAGTGGTTTTTTGTTCGATAGAAATAGCTGGCGATAAACCTTCGATCAAGTCTACATCTGGCTTTTCCATCATCGATAAAAATTGCCGAGCATAAGCCGACAAAGATTCGACATATCTTCTTTGCCCTTCAGCATAAAGCGTATTAAACGCCAAAGAAGATTTCCCGGAACCAGAAAGACCAGTGATCACTATTAATTTATCGCGCGGTAAATCAAGATCAATGTTTTTTAAATTGTGCGTCCTGGCACCGCGAATGCGGATTTGTTGCATAAAGTTTTACTTTTGTTTTTTTAAATTTTAGGGGGACGTCAATTTAGCAGTAAAATCTCAAACGTGCAAACTTTAAAACTATAGTGTAGACTAACGAGGAAGTATTTTCGTTATTACTCATGTTATAATGAAAATTTACAGCATTAACAAGAAGTTACAATAATTTAGGAGCAAATTTTATGGCAAGAGGCGTTAACAAAGTAATTTTAATAGGTAATTTAGGTAGTGATCCAGAAGTTCGTTATACACCTAGCGGCAGCGCTGTCGCTAATATTTCGCTCGCTACAACTGAAGTTTGGCGTGACAAACAAAGCGGCGAATTACAAGAACGTACCGAATGGCATCGCGTAGTCTTTTTCAATAGATTAGCTGAAATAGTCGGCGAATTTTTACATAAAGGCTCTAAGTGCTACGTCGAAGGATCGCTAAGAACGCGCAAATGGCAAGACAAAACTGGCCAAGAACGCTATACAACGGAAATTATCGCCACGGAAATGCATATTTTAGATAGCCGCTCCGGTAGCAACGTTCCTCCTCACGCAACAAGCAATCGTAGCGCACCTGTTGCTCCAGCGGACACTCACGCTGCTAGCGAACTAGAAATACATCCCATCACCATTACAGTGGAAGAAACTTCCTCCGGTGGCATGGGTGGTAGTAGCAGCGATGTTCCGTTCTAAAAACAATTATGAATTATAAATTATGAGTGATGAATTCAGGACGTGAGATCTTAAATTATTATTTTAAATTTTATTTAATAACTTATTGATTTATAAAGAATTTTCTTAGACATGTTTTTTAAACAATGCTGAATTTTGAATTTTCGAATTGTAGATATTGAATTGTAAAACTCCATCAATATAAAACAATCCTTTCATTAATTCATAATTCACCATTCATAATTCATAATTATTGAAGCGATATTACATGACTCCTTTGCATATAATCATATTAGCCGCTGGTAGGGGCGTACGAATGCATTCTAACAAGCCAAAGGTTTTGCAACCATTGGCCGGAGTGCCTCTCTTAAGACATATTTTAAATAATATAAAATCACTTGCACCAGCTCGAATTCATATCGTTTGTGGTCACGGCAAAGATGCTTTAAAAACTGCCTTCGCTAATGAAAAACTTTCTTGGATAGAACAAAAAAAGCAACTCGGAACTGGACACGCTGTTTTACAAGCTCTTCCGAAAATACCAAATGCTAGCAATGTTTTGGTTCTTTGTGGCGATATTCCCCTCATAACAGCCCACACATTGCAAAATTTAATCGATAACACCCAACCCAAGACCATTGGCTTGCTAACGGCTAAAGTTAACAATGCTGACGGTTTTGGGCGTATTGTTCGTAATTCCAAAGGCAAAATCAAAAAAATAGTCGAAGAAAAAGATGCCAATAGGCACGAGCGCATGATCAAAGAAATAAATACAGGAATCATGTATGCCAAAACCAGTTTATTCAAAAAATACTTACCCCAACTCAAAACGGAGAATGCTCAAAAAGAGTATTATCTGACTGACATCATCGCTATTGCCACAAAAAATAAGCGTCCTATCATTGGCATAATAGCAAAAAATACAGAGGAGGTTTTAGGAGTGAACGACAAAATACAATTAGCTAAATTAGAACGCCATTACCAACTAGCCCTTGCCGAGCAATTCCTGCGCCAAGGTGTAACTATTATCGATCCCAATCGCTTTGACTTGCGCGGTCATCTCGACGCCGGTCAAGATGTTAGCATCGACATCAACGTTATTTTGGAAGGAAAAGTTAGGATCGGCTCTAACTCTACCATAGGCCCCAATTGTTATTTGCGCGATGTGACTATTGGCAGCAATGTCAACATTAAAGCTAATTGTGTCCTTGAGGGCGCAACAATTGAAGACGGCGCCGTTATTGGACCTTTCGCCCGCATCCGCCCCGAAAGCCACATTAAAGAAAACGCCCATGTCGGTAATTTTGTGGAAGTAAAAAAGACGACCATCGGCAAAAATAGCAAAGCCAACCACTTAACTTATCTCGGCGATACTATAGTTGGGGATAACGTTAACATTGGCGCTGGCACTATTACCTGCAACTACGATGGTGCCAATAAACATCAAACAATAATCGAAGATGGCGCTTTTATAGGCTCGGGAGTGGAACTTATAGCGCCAGTTAGTATTGGCGCTAACGCTACTATCGGCGCCGGATCAACCATTACAGAAAACGTTCCATCTGAGAAGCTCACTCTAGCTCGTTCTAAGCAAACCACTGTTGAGAAGTGGCAAAGACCAAGGAAGAAATTATAAATTATGAATTATGAATTATGAATTATGAATGATGAATGATGAATTTAGTAAAGACGCGATTAATCGCGTCTCTTTTTGGGCAGACACACGGGTCTGCCCCTACACCAATTCACCCCGCCTATTTTATTTATGAAGAACAACTGACGGCGGACGTGGAGTTGGCGACGAACTCGACGTAGATGAACTCGACGGAGATGCTGCCGGAAAGGATCTAGATCGGAAAGATGAACTCGATGAAAACGAACCCAACGAAGATGCAGCTGCCGAAGAACTAGAATGGAAAAATGCGTATAGTGTTTGTTGACCCGTTGGTAGTTTGTTATCGCCTTTTTTGTGTTTACGACCAGACAATGACGAAGTTAATTTCTTTTCAGCTAACTGCTTTCTGCGCTCTATCTCAGCTTCTGTTCTCTGGTTGAATTCTAATGCCATTTTTTTTCTATCTTCTTCTGTGAGCACTTTGGTTTTTAAAATATGATTACTTTCTATTATTTTTAGCTCTTTTTCGTTTTTTTCGATTTGTTGTGTTTCCCATGTTCTGAGCCAAAAATCACGTACATACCCCGGGGCTGGCGCTTTTGCCAACGACTGCTTCCTTTGCTCGGTCTTTTCTTCAGTTGTCTTAACAAGTTCCTCATTAAATTTCTCTAAATGTCTTTTTCGACTCCCTGGAGAAAGGAATGCTGACGCTGACTGTGCTCTAGCAACTGCCGAAGTTTCTGGGGGTACAAGCGTTGTTGGAATAGCCGAAACCGATTCCGAGCGTAATGCGCCGGCTGAACTTGTAGTTGTCGAACTTACAGGACGGGTTGAATCTTCAATTTTTGGGTCAAAAAGACTAGCCAAACTCGACGACGCTGTTGATCTAAAACTTGCACTACTAGAAGAACGTGAACCTTTGGAAGAATCCGAGTCTTCGTCTTTATCTATTTCTATCACGCACTTAATACTAGGAGGCGCTGCCAACATAATAACACCTTCTTCCGAAGCATCAGCCTCTTCCGCCGGCTTTTCCGCTTGTTCTTCGCCTTCCTCAGCTAGATCACACAACAATGCCACCGACTGCCCCTCAACTCGCCTTGTCTTTCTAGGCTCTATTGCCGATGGATCAAATAAAGATGATGTCGACGTTGCTGGATGCTCTGGAATTGGCAAGACACCACCTACTCTAGCTGGAACAACGGGAATAAACGTTACTTCAGGGGGAATTTTCTTCGGGGTAATTTTCGGAGCAGCAGGACATTCTTGTGGCGTTATCTTCGCTACCCGTGTAGACGATGATTGATGAAATGGTGATTGCTCATGATGTACTAATTCATGAGATAGCCCAGGTTGCTCAACAGGCGTACCAGCAAAAGCCCATTCTGGAGGTCTAGGTAGTTGTGGTGCTGGCATCTCGGTAGAAACTGGTGCTGGAAGTACTGCTTCATCCTTTGAATCACTTGACTCATCATCCTGAATTGGATCTCCGTTTTTTAGTACGGGTTGTTGATCCTGGGCCTGAGAAGAAGAGGGATCACTGCCATCTGCATATACCTGTGTAAAAAGAACATATCTAGGTTCAGGTTTAGGTTTAGGTTTATGCTGCGAAGAAACCATAACATCCTGAGGAACCGAAAGGTGTCGCGGACCACTAACTACTGCTGGATCAAACATCATTCACCTCAAATGCAAAAAAGTTAAAAAATATACTGCTTTCTTTATAGCATTTGAGTCTTAACCCAATATGAAAATGACTTAAAATTGGCTTATTTCTAATTAACGCTTAATTAAACATCAAAAATAATTTCAAAACATAACTCATTGATTTATAAGAAAAAACCATAGACATGTTTTTCAGGTTTTTTTAAAGGGAAAGGCACGAAGCTCGTGTCGACTACTTTCCAACACAAAATTCTGAAAAAATCTTTGCCAAAAGATCATCTGGGCTAAATTCGCCGGTGATTTCAGCAAGACTATTTTGTGCAGAACGTAAATCTTCTGCAGAAAGTTCGTAGTTTTGATGAGATAAAAGATACGCACGCGCTGAAATTAGAGCTTTCTCTACGCGTTCCAATGCTTCGAGATGACGTTTTCTGGCACTAAAAGATGAGTCAGCCTCAGAAGAAGTAAAACCAGCGCTATGTTTGAGATGTTCACGAAGCAGATCTAAACCTAAGCCCGTCCGCGCCGACAAATACACTTGTGTGATACCAGCGTCGTCTTTCAAACCCGCCTGTTCTTGGCTTAAATCTATTTTATTGAAGATAATACTAACCTTGGCCTCTTCTTCACCCAACCTCAATTCAGCCAGTATTTTTTTACTATCGCGACTTTTTTCCGACGTGACATCAACAATGCATAAAATTCTATCGGCTCTCCTTAAAGCTTCTCTCGAACGCCGCATGCCTTCTTGCTCGATAGGATCTTGACTAGAATCACGCAGCCCAGCTGTGTCTAAAATATGAATGGGTAAACCGTCAATTTCCAAATGCGATTTCACTATGTCGCGCGTGGTTCCTGGAATATCTGTGACAATCGCCGTTTCTTCGCCGGTTAAGCGGTTTAATAAACTCGACTTACCAACGTTTGGCTTTCCAATCAAAGCCACAGTCAAACCATCGCGAAGTAACACACCTTGCTTGGCTGAGCGCTGAATTTTCCTACACTCTTCCAACAGCTCATCCAGCATTTTAATTTGCGCTTTTTGATCTTTTAAATCTAATTCTTCTTCCGAAAAATCGATATTCGCTTCCACATTGCTCCGCAGCAAAATCAACTTTTCTTTGAGAATAAAAATTAGATTAGAAAACTCGCCAGTCAGTGAACGCGCCGCTGCCAAGGCGCTTTTTTTAGAAGAAGCATCGATAAGATCAGCTATAGCTTCCGCTTCGGCCAAATCTATTTTGCCGTTTAAAAAAGCTCTTTCCGAAAACTCCCCTGCCCGCGCCAATCTTGCTCCCAATTCAATAACGCGCTGCAGCAAAGAATCCAAAACCACCATGCCACCATGGCCATGCAGCTCTAAAACATCTTCGCCAGTAAAAGAATTGGGGGACTTAAAATAAAGCGCTAATCCAGAATCAATAACCGCACCATTTTTATCGCGAAAAGTAACAAATTCCGCGTAGCGCGGTTTAGGTAACTTACCACACAAAGCTTTGGCAATTTTGGGAACCAGCGTCCCTGAAATTCTAATAATCCCAACTCCACCCCGCCCCGGCGCCGTCGCCCGGGCGGTGATGGTGGAATTTGATAAGCAACTTACTCCATTACGATGCATGTTTATTGAGATGAACTCCCTGGGGATGTACTTCTCGATGGTGTTGGGGCTGCAGAAGCAACCGGAGGACCCATAGCCTCAAGAACTTCCGGAGATTTCAGATAATTTTGAAAAAACTCTCGCTCCTGAGGCTCCCAACCATCAAACGATTTATGTTTCTCCGTATAAGAGTCTCGGTCTTCCTTAAAAGGGAGTTTCCGTTTGTTAGCCAAAGAAATAACTGCAGTATCAAAAACTTCTTTAAGCGCTTTCTCATTAGGTTGCATTGCACCCTCTACCTTCCCTGTAACAACTGATAAGACATATCCACACCCATCTTTACTTACCTTAACATGAAACTCAAAATTCTCTGGAATAGGCTGCATGTTATTGACAAAAGCATCATGCAAACATGCTATTTTCAGCTTATCGTCTGCAGACAAAGCAACTGAAGTTGAACCCGCTGAGGAGGCAGAAGAATGCCCATCGCTAGTTCCATGAATTGAAGCACTCGGCGCGGGAAATACTTCGACTGCCGTGTTTCCTGAAACCACCGTAGGTATCGCAGCAGATACAGGTAATGGCTCTGGAACAGGAACTCCTGCTGGAAGAGCCGCAGATATTTGCTGAAAATTTGTTCCTGATACAGTTGACCCAGAAATTGGAGCATTCGGCACGGACGGTAATGACTGCGCCGCCGCCACTGCCCCAGTCTTAACAAGCTCACAGAAACCTGAAGCAACAACGGGTTGATCTGATTTTAAAAATGCTTTTCTAGCTGCATTACCCGCTCTAGATTTTTTAAACAAATTCCAAGGAAGCCATCTAGCAACAGGGTGCTCAGCTTGCCATTTAGCGGCTTCCTGTTCAGCTTCAGATCCGACACTTGGAAGAAGTGCCTTGTGAAGTGCTTTTAGGTCCGAAATACAACCAGGCGCTAAATGCAGTTTATCCTTGCCACTATTAGTCAGCAGTGAACGTACTATTTTCAAATTTGCCAATTTTATATCACGTGCAGCGTTTGTATCCCCTAACAGATCCTTCAGATATTCAAGATGAGTTGGAACTTCCTGTAATATTGCTGCAAAAGCTTTGGTCTCCGCTGACAATCCCCCATTTCTCAAATCACTACTTATAGTTTCTAATGAAGAAAGCGGAGCCGTTTTTAACTTGGCTAGTAAACTTGGCACAACTATCGGATCCACAATTTTCTTCTCAGGATGCCCCAACTCTAACACTGCACCAAAAGAAGCCTCCCCAACATACTTTGGCACGTTGGCGCTAAATAAATTTTCCTTTCTTGTATAATAAAAATCCAGAGCCCACTTATAATTCTCTAGATTCATTGGATCTGAAAAACAAAAAGCATCAATTAATGATGGCAAAGATTTTGTAAAATCTGCTAGCTGACCAGGAATAAAAGTATTGCCACCAGGTGGTAGAAGAGCTAAATGTTTTAATACATTCGCTGCTTTAGCTTTAAGATTAGGATCCATTGGAAGACTGCTAACAGTTTCTGTATTTAGTACATATTCATTTCCACTTTGGGTAAAAAACAAATTAAATTCAGCTTCAAGTATAGTAGTAAATTTAACTTCTTCCGGCTGAGTTCTATCAGCAAAAAAGTCTTTCAAAGCTTGCCCCCCCTTCTTCTTATCTCTAACTTCCTCAATCTGCTCCAAGTAACGCGTGTAATACGAATTTCCACTCTGCTTTAAAGTGCGCGCAAACTGTAATGTTCTAGCACCATTTAATTTGTCGGAAAATCTTGTGTAAAGACTTTTCTCTTCATCCGAAGTTAAGTTTAACGCATGTATAACTGTCGGCCCTATCAGAGTAAGATCCGCAAAAAGTGGAGCAATTAAAATCTGCTTATCCTTTGCTAAAGTAGCGCTAGCGGCAATACAGATGCATGCTTTCAATATCTCAATAGACCTACAAACTTGCACTAAAATAACGGAAGCCCCAAGAGGCAGCCCTACATTAGACAAATTATTCAAATTACGCTGCACCAAATTATCCATAAAAGCATCAACATGCTCTGCCTGAAGTCGACTTAAACGATCTCGCAAAAAAACGCCATCTGCTAAATCAGCCTTTACCCCTATAAAATGATCCATAAGGGCTATGCATAAAGGATTAAGCTGCGTGATTCCTTTTGCGGCGGCGTACCACTTTTCCCAAGTAAATCCTTGTGTAGGTGAAGTCGCAAAGGGCAAAGCGTCAATTGATTCCCAATCTCTTTGCAAATGAACACATAATGCTTGGCCTAATGAATCTTCTCCATTCTTCCAAAGTTTTTCCTGATAATCCTTGCCATCACTATGTACCAACAATTGAGCAGCTATTTCTGATGTTAAAACGTTTTTACTCATCAATTCTCGAACAATAGCGGCAAAAAATTCATAATTCAATTGAGCATAAATTTGAAGAACCTGTAAGAAACCTGATTTCTGAATTTCTTGTCTAACACTTTCTGTACCCACAAGCTCACTAATTTCCGAACCATCTCTCTGCAAAAGGTACAATGCTTTTAAAATATCCTCAGCATTAAATCCTTCCTTCAAAACTTCCACTAATGTACTACCAGCTACTGAAAATCCAGTAAAATTATCTACGACCTTACCAGGTATAGTACGGAGTGAAGTGTCCAGTATATTTCTGATTTGCTTTCGCCTCACTGGTAATATCTGCGCACTCGGCAAAAGGTTTATCAAAGTTTTATAAGATTGCTGACTAATCCCAGCCATTACATTTACGTCCGTTATCAAATCATGAATCTTGTCAACAAAAGTCTGTTCTAGTGGTTTAATTTCCGCAAGACGATCCGTTAATTTTTGGATATTTGCTGGTGTTATATCCCCGGACTTACTCGTCCCTTGTAAGCTATTTAAAGCAAATACAAGATAGGCTGGAATTAACTTTCTTCTAGCTGCGCTTACATCAAGCACCTCTGGCCTGTTTCGCAGTGCAACACTACCAGCCATATGTAATTCAAGATCAACCGTACTAGCCAACGCAGTACTAGCAGCCTCATCGGTAAGTACTCCAATTTTGCTTCTATCTATGGCATCCAAAAACTCTGTTAAAGTTTTTTCACCTGGCGCCCACTCTTCTTCCTTGCTAAGCTTTGCAGACGCACTCGCAGAACCTGATGAGGAGGCTCCTTTAGAAGGTTTCGGGGACGGTGGCGGAGATTTGGCTAACGGAGGTGCTGGGGGTGTAGTTGGCCGAGGAATTGGCGATGAAGGCGGAAGCGGCGCAGAAGCTGTAGATGGACCTAGTCTTGGCGATACTCGAGGAGACCTCGAAGATGGCGAAACTGGCGAACCTGGTGGAGAACTGGTTAGTATGGGTGTTGGCGGTGGTGTTGTAGGCGGCGGCGATGAAGAACCAGGAACCACCACTTCTTCATGTAGAAAAGGGTTAAGTGGCATTGCTTGAGGTACATCCCTCAAAAGTTCCTCATGCATAACCAATTCCATAGCACTCTTTATACCAATACCAATTATACTTGGAATCTCATTACGAATGAGCTCGTTGCCATATTTAGACAATATATCCCAATGTTTACGAGCTAATTTAACAGCGTTCGGGTCTAATGTTTTATTGTTAACCCTGTTCCAACAATCAGCCATATCTTTTTGAAAAGCTGAAAATTTTTCCGGACTATACAGAAGAATTGCTTCGTAATATTTGGGTAGTAGTCCTATCCATTCAGCTATACCTAATACATCCAAATTAGAAACTACATTTGTAAATTCTTCAAAAGTCCTTACTGATCGTAATTTAGCAGTTCCAGACGTAAGCTCCCCCATAAGATTAACTACATCGTATAGCCGTTCTTGAAAACAATAATGTCCCTCTGCATTTTTTTCTAATCTCGTGGCGTATAAATGTAGTGTGTTTAACTTTATTGGCGCCATAGGTGTTTGTGATGGTGTCGCTGTAATCATAAAAACCTCCTCAACATAACGTTGAGATTTAAATTTACCCGGCTTAGCTATCAACATTTCGCCGTGGCAAGCCATAAAGGCTTAAAAACATGTCTATACAAATCCTTTATAAATCAATGCGTTATATTTTTAAGTTAAGGTCTAGATATTAGGACTACCTACTTAACCTAAAATCCTTTAACTCCCGTTCCCTACTGTATAAGCGCTACTCGTCGAGGTGGCGGCGTCTCTCCGCCAGAATCAGAAGGAGAAGAGCCAAAACCATCAGTTGTAAGCGACTTCTTAACCCCGCCTTTATGATGACGGTGGTGTCCGTAGTGGTGTCCATGCTGTTGTAAATTTACAACCGATTTGGATTGCCGGCTTTCTATTACTGTTCCATTACCAGGGTTAAAAGTATTAACTCCACTACTTCCTGGAAGTTTTGCATTTATCTGTTGATAACTTCCTGATGCAGTTTGTGTGCTAGTTTTACCCGATTCTTCCCACTCTTTTTTTACTAGTTCCTGATATTGTCCCAGCGTTGAAAGAATCACCTCTAAATCTGTACTATTTGCCGCTGGATCTAAGTTGATCATTTTCTTCACTTGCTCCATTCTGCGGGTAAATAAATAAAGCAACATTTTCTTCAGTTTCTCCAAATCATTGCAATCTAAAACAAGACTGTGTAATTGCTGATAACTATACTCATGAGTGTTTCCAAAAACTTGACCTTTCTCACCATTTTTGAGAGATCGCAAAAGGTTGCTTATTCTGTTCCTAACTTCTGAGCTATGCTGAAGAGGATCAATCCATTTATGATAATCACCAGTCGCTTTGCTTCGCTCTATATTATAATCAAAACTATTGAAAAAATTGTCTATAGGATCTAGAGGCTTCTCTAGTGTCGGCCTAGCAGGTAGTTGAGACGGGAGCTTTAACTCTTCTTTTTTCCTGTCAATTTCCTGCGAGACCGCTCTTATCAATATAATTCTCCTAAACTCCTCGAGATCCTTATTAAGGTCCTCAAAATTAACAAGATCTTGCACAGAAAATACTTGGCAAAATTGGCAGCCATATTCTGATTGGAATACATTTTCATATTCTTTTGATTTTAATACCTCTATAACCCGATCTAAAGCCCCGATGTTCGAAAGATATTGCATGGCATCTACTAAACTTACGTGGCCTAAGGAACAAACTTTTTTACCTAAAGCATCACCATTATCGCCCAATGGCTGGCTCAACTGGAAATCCACCAATGTTTTAAAATCATAATAAGCTTGTGGCACAGTAGAAGTTGGCGTAATGGCCGATACAGTAGTTGTAGGTATAACCGTAGCAGAAGCCACCGCTGGCGAAAAGGCTAAAGGAGTACGAGCCGAAGGTGTTAGTGACTGTAATGTAACTGGTCCTGATGGCTGCGGTGTCTGCGGCTGTGGCACAGGAATAGGCTGTGTCGAAGTCGATGCGCTAGACGAAGCAATAGAAACGGTCGGCGCAGCAGAGCTTGTTGCAACTGCTAAATTAGCTACGCTTACTGCAGTAGTTACGGAAGCGCTTGCGCTGCTGGAAACGGCAGGTGGAAGCGCCTCTGGCGGTGCTTCTCGAGTGTTTTTTGCAGGAAAGACTTCAGAATACTTTGCCTTCAAGTCCTGTATTTTACCTTGTAACATCATAAGAACTGCTCGACGTTTTTGATTTTTGACTTCAGGGTCGACCAAAGCTGTATCAACTGCCGTAGCAAGATTATTAAATTGATTAATAATATCAGTGAAAACCGCAGGATTCTTACTCATCAAATTACGCAAATTACTATATGCTTTCAAGACGTTTGAATAAGTTTTCGGCTGCGGATTAAATGGAGTATAACCAGCTGTATAAACAAATTCCGGAGTAGGCAAAGAAGACAGCTCTTTTAGAATCTTAGAGTTATTTGGAATCCCTTTGCTTTCTTTTTCGGCCGGTTTACGCAGCATTTCTAGCTGCTCTAGTAACCAACTCACATGAGCAAAGTGCTTCGAAGAAGTTCTTATTTCCGGATCGGACAAGGCACTTAAACATTGACTACTTAATGCACTAAGGTCCGCTGACAATTTCCCCATTGCTGATATAATATTTTTCATACCCAGAGGCCTACTGCTCAAGAAACCTGGTTTGGTTAACTCAGTAAAAGTATTACGTAGTTTTTCCAAACTGGGAGCAGTAACTTGTGCCTCTGTTTTGGGATATTTATCCAAAAAAGAAAGAGCATCTGCATATTGCTGAATATGTTTTTTGGCCAGCAAAGTGCCAAGTTGTGCTTGCAATTCTGATGTTGTAAGAGAGTGCCCATGCCCTAAAGTACCGCCTAGCTGTTTCTTAATCTTGATGTATTCGTCTACTTCCCTATTGAACTCATAAGTGGATTCCTGAGCACGTGTGACCGCAACCAAATTTTCCTGATACTGCTTCGACAATTCATATGCGTTTAATGCTCGAATATAATCTTGAGTAGCATTATTAGACGATACTGCTTCCAAAGCCGTCTTTCTTTGATTCTCAAGAGCCTTTAACTGCTTCGCTAGTTCTAATTGTACTTTTGATGAAGCTGTCGGTTGAGTACCGGTGGAAGGAACAGGAGTTGCAGTAGCCATAAATCACCTCAAAAAAAATAATCGCCAAAAATGTCCTTTTGACCTTACAACTACTCCTTTTTGCTATTTTTATTTCAAATACATCACTCTTATTGTTAATTATAGCACGTGAAACTTAAGATAGTGTGAAATAAATAAGATTTTTAAATTTAGTGTTGACGGTGTTTAAGCAATGCCAAAGCCGCACCGAGCAAAACCAATCCTAGTATAGCCTCCAAAAGCTTTTCATTACAGAAAAACATCAGCTTAGCGCCAAGTGCAGAACCCAAAATCGACGTAATTCCCATACTAAGCGCGATTTTCCAACTATTTTTATTTACATGACGAAGTTGAATACGTTTAGAAAGACTGCCTATCTGCGTTGCAACAGCTACGGCTGAACTTATCGTCCCGCTTAATTTAATTGGCAAGGCAAAGAGAAACATCAAAACTGGAATGCGAAATTCGCCGCCTGCAACGCCAAATAAGCCAGATATAATACCAATAAAAAATCCAGCAAGACTCAATAAAATTAGATTAAGTGGCAAAGAAAATCCGCTACCAAAAACAAGTTTTAGCGGCAAAAAGGGTGTCAAAAGCATCTTCAGTCCAACTAAAGCTAAGAAAATGCAAAGGCAATACGTTAAAACTCTAACTTTGATCTTTCCCGTCAAATAAGATCCAAAATAGCCGCCAATGATAGAAAAGATGCTCATGGCCAAAACAATAAGCCATGCCTCGTGCGTTAAAAGCGGAAAGCGCAAAACCAGTGTGGTTCCAGAAACCAAAAGTCCGATAATTAAGTTTGTCGCAGTTGCAAACAGAATTGGTAATTTTAAAACGGCCAACAAAATCGGCAAACGAAACTCCCCGCCGCCAACGCCTATGAGACCGGAAAAGAAACCGATAACAAGACCGCTTAAAGTGGAGATTGTGTATTGATAAAGATTGGTAGTTGGTTTTATAGTCATATGCGATAATTAAGAGAAGAAAAATTATGAGTTATGAATTATGAATTTATGAACATTTATCATTCATAATTTATAATTCCCCCAGGCTTTGTTGAATAAATCCATGTTTTTATCATGGTCGGTAGCCGCAGGCTTTAGCCTGCGTTTAAAAATTCAACAATATTCAAAATCTTATCGCAGGCTAAAGCCTGCGGCTACCAAACAAAATTTAGTTTTTTACCATTTATTCAACAAAGCCATTCCCCCAAACATGTCTACGGGTTTTCCTTTAAAATCAAAGTGTTATATTTTTAAAACCAATCCTATTGTTCGCTATAAAATTAACATATTCAAGGTGATCAAGAACCTTTACGAGGTCGCCAGAATCTATAAAAATCATATCGCGTCACGTTGAATCATTCAACTTGAATCATTCAACTTGAGTCATTCAACATCAAAAACATTCAATAAAAAGACGCGATGAATCGCGTCTCTACATAACTTTCCCCAATTGAAAAATAGGCAAATACATACCAATAACAATTCCACCAATCAAAACACCCAAAACCAGCATGATTACTGGCTCCAAGACGGTTTGCAAGGTAGAAACTTTGTAACTAATTTCTTCGTCATAAAAACAGGTGATTTTATGAAACATAGCGTCAAGAGAACCAGACTCGGCGCCTATTGCAACAAGCTCTAAAACTCGAGGAGAAAAAAGATCGCTTCTAGTGAAAGCATCGGAAATGGATTCACCACGAAGCAGCGCGTCGCGTACACCCTTTAAGCCATTTTTGTAAACAACATTGGGAATAATTTCTACAACAAGATCTAACGCTTCTTGCAGCGGAAGCCCTGCGGGAAATGTAATAGCCAAAACACGTGCAATGCGGGATATATAAATTTTACTAAAAATCTCGCCGAAATATGGTAAACGAAGCACCAAGTTATCTAGAAAAAAGGCAAAAATTAGATTCCTTTTCTTTAGCTGAACAAAACAAACTACAAAAGACGCAATAAAAAGCAAAAAAATCCAGCCATAACTTCGCAAAGCATGCGCTAATGCTATAATACACCTAGTGTAAAGAGGTAAAACTGCCCCAAAGTTAGCGAACATATTTTGCAATTCTGGAATAACAAAAATGAGCAAAGCAGCAGTGATTATTAAAGCAAAACTCAAGACCAAGCATGGATAAAGCAATATTTTCTTAAGACACCTTTTGTCTTCCGCGATTTTACTTTGATATTTTGCCAAGTAAGTAAGCATTTGATCTAGCGTGCCGGACTCTTCTCCGACCTTGATCAAACCGCAAAATAACGCATCAAAATATTTGGAATATTGGCACAAAACTGAACTTAAAGATTCGCCGCGTTCGATTTTATGTTTAATCTCTGCAATAAGAGCTTTTAAATTCACTTCGGCAGCGCTTTTTTCCATAATAGCAAGTGCCGAGACCAATGGAATTGAGGCATTCACTAAGGTTGCCAATTCTTGCATAAAATCGCGCAGAATTTTTTGGGGAAGTGCCCGAGATCTAAAATTACGAAACATGCTAAACGCAATTTTAAAAACACTCTCGCTAGATTTCGCCTTAGTTACGCGCAAAGGCAAAATATGTTTTGCCTCAAGAGCTATTTTCACTTCAGCCAAATTTCGCGCCGACAATTCCCCTAAAACTTGCTTGCCATCTGAATCAATACCATACCAAAAATAAACCTTTCTAGTTGGCATAACCCTTCGACACAGCTCCACCGCTGCTGGCCCAAGTAAGTCGATCAGTGCTGACTGTTGGCGTCAAAATGTAAGTATCGTCAGCTTTAATGCCAAATTTGTCGCGTGGAGTTAAAGTGATTTTTCCACTAGATGTTGTAATGCTATCGATAATACCAGCGCCCTGCCCCAGAGCGACGTCGATCGGCACGCCATTTTGTCCGCTTTGGCAAGTTGATAAATCAGCGGTCATTTGATAACACTCCTCAACACCCAATTTATAAGGCGCCGCAGCTTGCACAACCTCGGTGTAATGAGCTCGCCTTGTATAACTTTGATAAGAGGGGACTGCAACTGCAACCAAAATTCCAATAATTGTGATAGCAATTAAAAGTTCGAGAAGGGTAAAACCCTTAGTGTAATAACAATGCATAAATTTCTCCTATAATTTTCAAGAAAAATTGCATTGTCACTCGTCAATAAATATCGCGCAATACCGTGATTTTTACGGTATTGACATAAGCAAACACTGATAAACACTGAGTTTATGACTTAATTACCCTCTGGATGTTCTAAATGATATTTAATTTCTTTAATCCCACGTCTCAATTCCTCTTCCAACTCTTGCTCAGTAGGTAGTTTAAACTGATACTTACTAGCAAATATGTTTTTTGTTTTATCTCCCATAAAATACTTAACCATTTTCTTGTTTTTTTGCGCACACAAAATCAAACCAATAGTTGGATTATCATTGGCTTCCTTGACATCCATATCAAAATAATTCACATAAAGCTGCATTTGCCCCAAATCAGCATGCGACAACTCTTTAGTCTTTAGGTCAATCAAAATATATGCTTTCAATATAGTATGATAAAAAACCAAATCGCAATAAAAATGCTTTCCATTCCTCTCAAATCAGTGCACGATAATGGATCCAACCTAAATTTCTACTAAAATCAGGGGGTTGTAATTTCCGCCGCACCGCGGCGGATTTTTGATGCGAAATACGCGAGTACAGTAAATAAAATTTTCTAGCACGTTCTAGAGTATCAACACTAAAACCCCTACCAAATTCCTTGCTTAAACGTGAAGAAATTTCTTGGAGTAAAAAAATACCGTATTTTGCTTTTTTTCTTCCCCTCTGCTCTTCCTCAACTATGTCTCTACCTATCAACCAATAAGCTTTTACTTGTTCGATATTAATGGAGCATAAAATATTATGTTGCGCACGATGCAAATAACCTGCAATGCTTTTATACAAAGCATCAATACGCTCATCAGCTACCAATGATTTTGGATTGTTTTGTAAATTTTGATTTGTCATAAAAATAATATGCAACTACTAATAAGAAAAATTGCATTGTCACTCGTCAATAAATATCGCGCAATACCGTGATTTTTACGGTATTGACATATTCTTATTTTTTATATGCAGTTTTTTTAGCATTTCCATCGCACCCAATTCAAACTTTGAAAAAGCAAACCATTTTTTACCAAGATCTTTAAGCGATGCCCCTATGTGATAAATATCTTTTTCGTCAACAATTAGAAAACGATCGTGCGCTTCGCAGAAAACCTCAATTGCAATAATGGGATATTGTGCATTATGTTTTTTTATATCCAATGCAAGCTGCTTAGAAATAGTACTTGTGTATATTTTTACTGAAACATCTTTCTTTCGCTTGCTAAGTAGCGTTAAAACAGAATCATCCACATAATTATCGATTAGGATCAGAGATTTTTTAGCGTTTCGAATAAGATCAGCCGCAAAAATATAGGCATCATATATCTGACCATTGTAAAAAATACCTTGTTTTATTGGCTCACCTGCTTCAAATGCATCAAATACTTTCTCAAAGTTTTTCTCTGTTTCGGATTCAAATGCAATTTGGCGACGTTCCAATGAGTCCAATCTAACAAAAACACCAGAGTTACGTTGAATAAAGCGCCGCATTTCCACAAAAGCATTGATGATTTTGATACTGACCTTAACAGCAGTATCACTACGAAGCACCGCCGAAAGCATCGAAACTCCTTGTTCGGTAAAGACATAAGGATTGACAGAGGAATGCTTTAAATATTTAAACCGGTCGCAAATTGCGACCGGTTCTTTTCTTTTGGCACCAATACTAGTTGAACGCTTAAAATTCTTGAACTGGTCACAATTTGTGACCAGTTCTTCTTTTTCTTGATCAGTAAGTTGAAACCTAAACGCTGGAGGAAACCGATCGATATTTCTTTTTACAGCCTGATTAAGAGCCTTAGTCTCAACTTCATAAACAAACGCCAAATCATTGTCAATCATCACCTGAACACCGCGAATAGTAAAAATCATGCTCTGAATATCTTTTATAGGAACTATCTGATTGTTGTTATTCATATTTAAGCTCCGTTACTTTTATCATAACAAAATTGTTCCTCGATCAAACAAATCGCGCAATACCGTGATTTTTACGGTATTGACATAAAGAAATATTAGCAAACACTGTATGTTTTCTAAGGTCACAATTTGTGACCTTAAAGAGTCGAGCCCCATAAAATGCAGTTTTTACGCTAGATCCCGCGGTCAAGCCGCGGGATGACGAAATTAAAGTTAATAGCGATTCCTTTAATACTCCGTACTTACAATTCAAAACGGTATGTCTTAAAATAGGTTTTTGTACTTTAAGAAAAATATGAAAACAAAAACCAAATACTCCCACAAACTGCCCGACGGTCGCGTACAGTGCGATACTTGCCCAAATTTTTGCAAATTAAAAAGTGGCCAGCGTGGACGCTGTTTTGTGCGCCAATGCCAAGACGATGAGATATTTTTGACAACTTATGGATTAGTTAGCGGTTTTGCTATCGATCCTATTGAAAAAAAACCTTTGTACCACTTCTTACCCGGCTCGCGTGTGCTATCTTTTGGAACTATTGGCTGCAATTTAAATTGCCAGTTTTGCCAAAACTTTCATATCAGCCAAGTAAAAGAAGGCAGCCTTCTTAAAACCAAAGTAACTCCCAAAGAAATAGCTGACTTAGCTGAAGAATATCACTGCCAAAGCGTCGCTTTTACTTATAACGAGCCAACGATTTACTGGGAATTTGCTCGCGATGTCGCCATAGAATGCCATAATCGTAACATTAAAACTGTAGCTGTAAGCAACGGCTATATTTGCAAAGAAGCTAGAAAGGATTTTTTTGAACACATTGACGCCGCTAATATTGATCTTAAAGCCTTTACCGAAGATTTTTACAAAAATATCACTGGCAGCCACTTAGAACCAGTTTTAGAAACATTACTTTACTTAAAAAAAGAAACTAAAGTATGGCTAGAGATAACTTGTTTATTGATCCCAAATGAAAATGATAGTGAAGAAGAATTAGATTTGGCGAGTAAGTGGATTTTTACTAACCTTGGCCCTGATGTACCAGTACACTACAGCGCCTTTCATCCAACTTGGAAAATGTTAGATAAACCGCCGACGCCAGCAGAAACTCTTTATCGCGCCCGTGAAATCGCGATAAAAAACGGCTTAAAATACGTTTACTTAGGAAATCTAAATATAACCAATTGATTTAAAAGGATTTCCCGTAGACATGTTTTTTGAGCGTTATTATTTAGAAAGCAGCAACTCCGCCAAACGCTCATAATTTAGCTCCTTTAAATCAGAGACAACAGTATCAGCCAAAATATAGCTTTGTGTTTGCCCATGGCGGTCGATACCAACGCAATAGAATCCACCAGCTTTAGCCGATTCTACGCCAGCTTTGGCATCCTCAAAAACCACGCATTCTTTAACGTCTAAGTTAATTGCCTTCGCAGCATTTAGAAAAATTTCCGGATGCGGCTTGCCATGCGTAAAATCATAACCGGAAATAATCGCTCGCATCTTTGGTGCTAAGCCAATTTTTTCTAGGATATAACGCGCGTTTTTGCTGCTAGAGGCGGCAGCTATAACAACACCATGAGAAATTAAATCTTCGATTAAAGATAAGCTTCCAGGAAAAATAACAATTTCGCCATCGTGCAAAAGTTCTAAATAACGCTTTTGCTTAATTTCTCCAGCTTCTATAGCCTTTTCAGGAGTTAAATCTGGCAAAATAGCCAAAACACCGTCCAGACGAGGCTTTCCATCTACTTTATGCTCATAATCTTCTTTGGTAAATGGAACACCGAAAGTATCAGTAAAAAGATAACGCCAAGCCGCATAGTGCAGAGGCACAGTGTCAACAATCACGCCATCTAAATCAAAAATCGCACCTTTAAAACTCATATGTTACCCGAAATATTTATTTCAAATGCGCGAATATTATCACTATACTACAATTAAATGAATCCTAAACTTCAAAAAGCTCTAGAACTACATCAATCCGGCAATATTGAAAGCGCGGAAAAGCTCTATGCGGAAATTATTAAAAAAGACCCCAAAAACAGCGAGGCCCTGCATCTTTTCGCTATTTTAAGAGCACAGGAAGAACGCTGGCAGGAAGCTTTAGATCTGTTAAAAAAAGCATTGTCCTTAACTCCAGAAAACCCTGAGTTATATAGCAGCCTAGGCAATGTTTTAAAAAAATTAGACAGAATAGAAGAAGCTATTTTGCACTATGAAAAAGCTATTCGCCTTAATCCAAATTCCGCTACGGCACACAATAACTTGGGCAGCATATTTGCCATGCGCGGTGAAAATAATTTGGCGATTTTGCATTATGACAAAGCTCTGGAACTTCGCCCCAACTATAGCGACGCCCACTTCAATCTAGGATTACTTTTCGCTAAAGAAAATAATCTAGATAAAGCGATCTTAAGAATAACCAAAGCCATAGAACTCAATCCATCCAAAGATCAGTATCACAGCCAAATTGCGCAGTTTTATTACCAGCAAAAAAATCCGAATAAAGCCATAGAATATTACAAAAAAACCTTCGAAATTAATCCGGATAACTTAGCTGCCGAACAAAATCTTGGCGCTTTATTTGCTGAAACAGAAAATTTTCCACTGGCAATTAAATATTTAAAAAATGCTCTAGAAAAAGACCCGAAACACGTTGAAACTTTAAGCAATCTCGCCTCTGTACTTTTACAGGAAAGAAATCTAGATGGCGCATTAGAGTATTACATAAAATTACTTTCTTACGCGCCAAATAGGGATGTTTATTATAATATTGGCGTAATTTACATGGATAAAAACAGCTACGGCGAGGCTCTTCCCTATTTTCTAGAAGTTTTAAAATTAGAGCCTTTAGATTTACCAACGCTGCACAATCTCGGTGCTGTTTATCTCAAGATGGAAAATTTTGAAAAAGCGAGCGAGCAATATCAGAAACTTTTAGGAATCGACCCGGAAAATAAAGAAATCAGCTATATCCTAGCTGCTTTAAAGCAAGAAAATACCCCATCTAAAGCACCGAAAGAATACTTAGAACACCTTTTTGATCAATATGCACCGCGCTTTGATGCGCATTTGGCACAGTTTTTAAAGTATCGCGTTCCAGATCTTTTATTGGAAGCAACAGAGGAATTTTTAAGAAAAGATCTAAATATTTTAGACTTAGGCTGTGGAACTGGTTTAGGCGGCGAAAAATTCCGCAGCTTTGCTAAGAAACTAATCGGTATTGATATTTCCTCCAAAATGCTAGATCTAGCGCGGGAAAAGAAAATTTATGATGAGCTAATTTTAGCTGATATCCACACGGCTTTAACCTCTTACCAAAAAGAATTTGATTTAATTCTAGCAGCAGACAGCTTGGTCTATAGCGGCGATTTAGAGAGTATTTTCATAGACGCGAAGAAAGCTCTTAAATCCGAAGGATACTTTGCCTTCACTTGCGAAAAAGGCGAAATTTATCCCTACAATCTGCAAACCAACGCCAGATTTGCGCATCATCAAAAGTACATACAAGAATTAGCTCTTAAATATAATCTCAAAATTTTAAAGCATGCCGCCATCATCTTGCGTCAACAACAGGTCGCAGACGTTCCAGGTGAGATTTATTTGCTTTCTTCAACTTAAAATCTCAAGTTATTGATTTTAAAAGAAAACGCGTAGACATGTTTTTTAACCATTTCAATATTGCGCTTGTCAAAATAGTTAGCTATGCTGAAAACTCATAATTCATCATTCATAATTCATAATTAAATAAAGTGTCATCACAAAAATTTCAATTACATTCTCCTTTTAAACCCGCTGGCGAGCAACCGGAAGCTATTACCAGCCTAGTTAGCGGCTTAAACTCTGGACTAAAACGCCAAGTATTATTAGGCGTTACAGGCTGCGGCAAAACTTTTACAGTTGCCAATGCTATTCAAGAGTTGCAACGCCCAGCCTTAATTATGGCACATAATAAAACCTTGGCAGCGCAGCTCTATGGCGAGATGCGCGCATTTTTCCCGGAAAATGCTGTCGAATATTTTGTTTCTTACTACGATTATTACCAACCTGAAGCCTATGTTCCAGCCACTAATACCTACATAGAAAAAGATTCTTCGGTGAATGAACAAATTGAACAGATGCGCTTAAAAGCAACTAGATCAGTTCTGGAACGCCAGGATGTTATTGTGGTTGCCACTGTTTCAGCTATTTATGGTTTAGGAGATCCTGAAACTTATCAGGCAGTGACGTTATACCTTAAAAAAGGGGAGAAAATAGAACAGCGCGAAATTCTACGGCGTCTAACAGAATTGCAATACAACCGCAATGACATTGATTTTGCACGCGGAACTTATCGTGTACACGGCGAAACTATCGATATTTTCTTGGCGGAAGCTGAAGATGAGGCGCTACGCATTCAGCTCTTCGATGATGTTATCGAAAGCATAATTTATATAGATCCTTTGACCAGTAAAACTCGTAAACGCCTGGAAGAAGCTACTGTCTTCCCCAAAACTCACTACATTGCTGCTGGCAAAAACATAAAGACTATAGTGGAAGAAATTCGTCTGGAATTAGCTGCACGACTGAAAGAACTCTATACAGAAAACAAACTAGTGGAAGCGCAACGCCTGGAAGAACGCGTACGATATGATATGGAAATGCTTTTAGAAATTGGACACTGTAAGGGTATTGAAAACTATTCACGTTATTTATCAGGACGAAAACCCGGCGAGCCGCCGCCAACCCTTCTCGATTATTTACCCAAAAATTCACTTTTATTTATCGACGAATCGCATGTAACCGTACCGCAAATCGGTGCTATGTATATGGGAGATCGCTCCCGCAAAGAGACTTTGGTTAATTACGGTTTTCGTTTGCCCTCCGCTCTGGATAATCGCCCACTTCGTTTTGATGAATTTGAAAAATTCGCTTTCCAAACTACCTATGTTTCAGCCACACCAGGGCCGTTTGAGCGGGAAAAATCTGATAAAATAATTGAGCTTTTGGTGCGCCCTACTGGTCTTATCGATCCAGAAGTAGAAATAAAACCAGCAACTTCCCAAATCGATGATCTCTTCACTGAAATACATAAGCGCGTAGCTCTTAAAGAAAGAGTTTTAGTGACAACTTTGACTAAGCGCATGGCGGAAGATTTAACTTCGTATTTGGCGGAAAATGGAATCAAAGTGCGCTATTTACATGCCGATGTAGATACAGTGGAACGAGTAGAGATTTTACGCGATTTGCGCCTAGGCGTCTTTGATGTTTTAGTTGGTATTAATCTACTTAGAGAAGGCTTAGATTTACCCGAAGTGTCTTTGGTAGCTATATTAGACGCTGATAAAGAAGGATTTTTGCGCTCCACACAATCTTTAATTCAAACTAGTGGCCGAGCTGCAAGACATTTAAACGGCCGAGTAATCATGTATGCAGATAAGATCACCAACTCAATGCGTAATGCCTTGGAGGAAATGACTAGACGACGTAAAATACAATTAGAATTTAATCAAAAGCATAACATTACGCCGCAAGGCATCGCTACAATAGTACAGGATATTATGCAGCTATCTTCTAAGACTGAAGATGAAACTGCAGAAACTAAGAAGTTAGCTAAAATTATGTCGCCGAAAGATATCGCGAAAAAAATTAAATTCTTAGAAAAGGAAATGCTGAAATTGGCACGTAATCTGGAATTTGAAGAGGCTGCAAATTTACGCGATGAGATCCACAAGTTACGAGAGGATTTATTGTAAATATGCCTACTTTGTGGTAACATTGTGTCACAATATAACACAAAGACGAGAAAAATATGGTACAAGTTAACAGACACAATTTGAAAGATACGGCTATACGTATCAGAATAAACAGCCAAACCAAAGATGATGCGGAAAACATACTCCATAGCATGGGATTAACAATATCACAAGCTATCCATATGTACTTGATACAGATAGTTGCGAATCAAGCTATCCCCTTCAGCATCCAGGTTCCAAATAAAGAAACTGCAAAAGCCATTAGAGAAGCTAAAGCAGGTAAGGGATTAATAAAGAGTAACAGTATGGAGGATTTATTTAACGAACTAGGTATTTAAATATGCTTAACGTTTTTCGCAAAAAGAAGTTTGAAAAAGATGTCGAACTTGCAAAACGTAGAAGGAAAGACCTGAACAAGCTAAAAATAGTGTTAGAGTATTTGGGCAGATTGGAACCTTTACCTAGTTATTATAGAGACCATTGTTTGAAAGGAGAGTTTTCTGGCTGTAGGGAATGTCACATAGAACCCGACTGGTTATTGATATATTGTATTGAAAGGGATTATTTAATTTTAATTCGCACTGGTAGCCATTCTGATTTATATTAAATAATAACGAACTCAATCAGGACACTGAAATTGTAGGTGTATATCTACTGTATACCTTACGAGGACGACAATGACTATTAACATTTTGAGCAATCTAGTTCATCCCATTTTCAAAGGTTTTTCTTTATCTGAACTAGAGCATATCTTAAAAATCGCCAAAATTCGCACCTTTTCAGTGGGAGAAGAGCTAATCCACGAGGGAGATGAAAGCCAGACCATTTATGTCATCCTTTCTGGCACAGTTGATGTGATCAGAGAAAGCGATATCAAAGGCAAACCGATTTGCCTTGCTTCTTTAGGTCCTAATCAGGTTATTGGTGAAATCAGCGTTCTCACTAGTAAACCAAGATCAGCCACAGTTAAGGCGCGAGCGGAAACCGTAGCTCTCATGATTGACGCAGCAGAGATTGAAAAAAATCCTGCCACTAATTATCTTTATGCTAAATTGCGCACAAATTTGACAGAAGAATTGTCGAATAAACTAGTTTATTTTCATGACAAAGTTGTAAAGTCAGAAGATATAGAGGAAGGTCACAGATTAGAAGAAGGACTGCCATTTTATAAACCAAACACCATCTTGAGTTTTTTCGGTTGGAAATGGCAAGATATTTTGCACGAAGTGCCTTTCCTGGCAAGCCAAGGTTATGATGCTATAAAAATTTCCCCGCCCCAGGAATTTGTTATTCGTAAAGATCGACCTTGGTGGGAAATCTATCAGCCGGTAAGTTATAACTTAAGCCAGTTTTATGGCACGGAAGATGATTTTAAAGCCATGATAGATCTGTGCCACACTTTTGAAATCAAAGTGTACGCTGATTTAGTCTTAAACCATATGGCTTGCTATGCGGAAGAAGAAAGTCAGCACGTAGGAACTAACGGAACTACTTTTACTAAATATCATTACGGACCATTAAATTCCAATCAAGATTTTTATGATTTTGATGATTTCTACCACTTAGCTCCTAACGGTAATTTGCAAACCGCACCAGAAGATTATGGAAGATTCGAAAGAATTTGGCATTTAGAACACTATGACCTCTTAAAGCTACCCAAGCTCAATATAGAAAAAACGCATGTCTTAGCCATAGAAAAAAGATATGTGCAGTATTTATTGGATTATGGAATCGATGGTTTTCGCATTGATGCCGCTAAGCACTTAAATATTCCATCTGTAGAAAAAATTTTCGCTAACATGGTAACTAGCGACGGATTAAAGCCATTTCTTTATCAAGAGTATTACGTTGGCGGCTTGCCGGTCGGAATCGATACTTATAGCTACATGGAAAAGTATTTCAAAGTTGGCTATGTAACAGCTTTCAATTACGGTGATTTTTTATCTGATGCCATCAATGATAAGAATAATAATTTAGAAAAATTGGTAAGTTTTAATTTTGGGAGTTCTTGGATTCATTATCCGGAAAACCGCGCTGTTGTTGTGTTGGATAATCATGACACAGAAAGAATGATGCCATCGATTTTAAATTTTCGCTGCACAACAAATAATGCTTATGTTTTAGCATATATTTTCATGCTTGCCTGGCCCTTCGGCATTCCTAAAGTTATGTCTAGCTTTCGTTTCAACAATCAAGATGACCCTATTCCAAATACTCCGGTGTGGAAAAATGGACGCAATACCTGTTTTGACGCTGGTTCTCCCTGGGTTTGCCAACATCGTTGGAATGCCATCGCCAATATGGTATTACTCCGAAAGAAAACCGAGCAAGCAGAAGGCGTCAGTCATATTTGGGCGGAAGGCAACCAAGTCGCTTTTGCAAGGAGCTATCAAAAACCAGGTGAATACGTAGCTTCCTTAGCATTTATTGTTATTAATGCCACCGATAAGCCCTTAAGACGCCGTTTTGACACAGGGTTGGTTGCTGGAAAATATATTGAGCTTATTACTGGCTATTTAAAAGATGGAGAAATGCAAGGCCAAACTATTCAAGTAAAAGATTATGGCTTTGCTGAAATCGAAGTTAAGCCCTACGACGCTGTTGCAATCGGTATTGATTTCAAAGAAACATAAATTTTGCTAGAATAACGCACCTTTTCAATTATAGATTTATATTTAGGAGATTTATATGCCTAACAAAAATGACAAAACACCCGACAATGTTGCAGGTAGCTATTATGTAGATTCAGGTTGTATAAGCTGCGGACAATGCGCGGCTATAGCTGGAAATAACTTCAAGGAAAATAGCGCAGGTAACTACTGTGTTTTCAAACAACCAGTAGATGATGCTGAGAAAAAAGCTTGCCAAGAAGCTCTCGACGGCTGCCCTGTTAGCGCGATTGGAAACGACGGTTAATTTGTATTACCTATTTCCATTCCGAACTTTACATTGTTTCCAGAAATAGCATTTACTTGATTCCACTCTATTTTGTTAGGCGGAAATAATAAAATGACAGTGGAACCAAAGGTAAAATAGCCGGCTTCGGCGCCGCGTTGCAAAATAATTTTTTTGTCGAGTGGTAATAAAAACTGCTTGGCATCTTTTGGGCTGGAAGCAATTTGGATGGGACCGGCCCAACTGGTCGCTAAGCCAGCTACAATCAAAGCTCCCACTAAAACCATCGCCATCACGCCAAGATCTGTTTTAAATATTAAAACTAGTCGCTCGTTACGCGCAAATACGCTGGGGATTTCTTCTGCTGAACGCTGATTAACAGCAAACATGCGCCCAGGTATGTACATAGCCTTTTCCAGCTCGCCTTGGACGGGCATATAAACTCTGTGGTAATTAGTAGGAGATAAATAAATCGTAATGAAATCGCCGTTCAGAAATTCATTTTGATAGGATTCATCAGCTAACAATTCTGCAGCACTAAAGCTATGCCCTTTAGCTTGAAAAATTCTTCCGGAAGTTATCTTACCCAGAGCGCTTATTTTACCATCTACCGGAGAAGCGATTGCTTTAGCATTTTCTGGAAATGGCCTTGCCTCTGGCTTCGGTTCACGGATAAAGAAATCTTTGAGAGTTTTGAAATTATATGGATTTGGTTCGCGCGCATCTTGCATGTCGATTTTGTAATGACGTACAAACCAAGAAATGAGAGCATTTTTAAGCCAGACCTGCTCCGAATGAGCCAAATAACCAAATATTTTCGTGATTAAGCGCTGTGGCAAAATATATTGCCAGAAAAATTTATACATTTGTTTCCTCTCTCCACAAACTTTTTCCACCACAGGCGTGGGCTAGCTTAGCTAAATATTCTGCATGAGCAGCTTTTTCGTGCGCGTTAGCTTGAATAATTCGTAAAGGCTTCCGATCTAGTGGCAATTTTGTTTGCATTGTAGTGGTTGTTTCTTGTGCAACTTCACTCAATTGCTGTTCTGCCTGCTGTTCTGAGAGCATGCAAACCTGGCCACCAGTCATCGCCAAATAAACTTTTCCAAGAAGCGTCGCGTCGAGCAAAGCGCCGTGTAGATTTCTCTCTTTATTATCTACTTTGTAACGTTTACACAAAGCATCTAAATTATTGCGCTGTCCGGGATGTTTTTTGCGAGCAAAAGCTAGGGTATCAAACACGCTTGGGGCATAGTCTTTGACTTTACCAAGTTTTTTATTGCTTAGCTTTAGTTCGTAATCTAAAAACCCCAAATCAAATGGAGCATTGTGAATAATAAGCTCAGCTTGAGAGATATACTGCAAAAACGCTTCTACTATGGCTGAAAAAACTGGTTTATCAGACAGAAATTTATTGTCAATACCGTGAATGGATATAGCTTCGCTATCGATTTCGCGTTCAGGATTGATATAAACATGATAGTTATTGCCAGTAAAACGTCGATCAATAAGCTCTATCGCACCGATTTCAATAATACGATGGCCAGTTTTGGGATCTAGACCAGTTGTTTCAGTATCGAGAATTATTTGGCGTTGTGGCATAATAGCGATTGTAAACGAATCACAGCATAGATTACACAGTTTTTTACCGCGGAGGGCATGTCATGACTACTCACAAACCAATTGCACTTAGTCGAACTAATAGTGTCATCTGGGTTCCATCACGTATACCAGAGACAATGCCACCGACGAGCTCTCATACCCAAACTCTGGTAGCTGTAACTGACAAGACAGCGACTACAACTACTTTTGTCACAGTATCTCCATCTACATTGTATGAGTGGGGAAGAAGAACAGCCCAGAATCAATCTAGTGCTGCCGCTGCAATCAGCACCACTCAACCACTTATGAACGCTTCCAAATCTTAGGTACAAAGCTCCCTATTTCATAGAGCTCGATTAGATATGGTTTTACAATAACAACACCGTAATTGGGATCATCTACGCCCTTGAAAATACCAACTATGTGCTCATTCCAAAAAGCTTCGCGCTCAGCTTTATCTTGAGTAAAAATAGCAGTACCTTGAATTTGCAAGTAATTGCTCGGCTTTTCAGGATCCATTACTCCGCATGTTAAATGCACTTCTGGATTATTTTTAATCTGCTCCACCTTACGAGATGGTAAAAAAGTTGAAAAGCGGATAGACGTATCTTTGGGGTCATAGATAGTGCTAACATAGCGTACCCAGGGTTTACCATCTTTGGTGATTGTTGCAAAACTAATTAACCCCGAATTTTCGCTTAAAATCTTATCGATTTGATTTTTAAGATCGATCATATATTTTTCTCCTATTTTTTTATCATAAATCAGTGATTGTCCCTTCAAAAACCTCCGCGGCGAGCATAACGCTTTCCGACAAAGTAGGATGAGGATGAATTGTGTGGGCGATGTCCGAAGCGGTAGCGCCCTTTTGTAGAGCTAAAGCTAGCTCAGAAATAAGCTCACCGGCATTTGGACCAACTATGCTAGCTCCAAGCAATTTTTTGCTAGCATTGTCGAAAAGCAATTTAGTCATACCTTCTTGGCGGCCAATGCTAGCGGCTCTTCCAGAGGCAAGCCAAGGAAAGACGCCTTTACCGTAAGTGATACCTTGTTTTTTAAGTTCATTTTCTGTCGCGCCAACCCAAGCGATTTCGGGATCTGTATACGCAACGCTTGGAATTGGTTGAGGAGTATTTTCACGCGAACTGCCAGCAATAATTTCCGCTGCCAAACGACCTTCAAAAGCAGCTTTGTGCGCCAACATTGGATTGCCAATAATATCGCCAATAGCGTAGATGTTATTGAGATTAGTTTGTAATTTTGAATTTACTGGAATAAAGCCACGCTCGTCAACGCTAACTCCAATTTCTTTGGCAGAAATGAGATGGCCATTAGGTTTGCGACCAACTGCGACTAAAACAGCATCGAACAATTCTGGTTCCGCTGGAGCGTTTTTGCCTTCAAAATGCACCAACAAGCCCTCCTCTTTAGATTCTACTTGAGTGACTTTAGTTTCGAGCATTATTTTGGCATATTTTTTACTGATGATTTGATGTAGAGGCTTAACCGCATCCAGATCAGCGCCAGGTATGATTTGGTTCATTAATTCAACTACAGTAATTTGGCTGCCGAGAGCGTGATATACAGTTGCCATTTCGAGGCCAATAATTCCAGCTCCCAAGATCAGCATTTTTTTCGGAACAGAGTTGATTTCTAAAGCGCTAGTAGAATCTAGCACACGAGGATCTTGTGGAATAAAAGGCAGAGTTACTGGAGACGAGCCTGCGGCTATAATTGCATTAGTAAAATTAACTAAATTTTTATCGCCATTTGATAGAGCTACTTCAATTTGTTTATCTGAAAGAAATTTACCAACGCCCGTTAGAACAGCAACATTGCGCTTTTTGGCAAGTCCAGCTAATCCCATTGTAAGACGGCGTATCACGCTATTTTTTTGATTACGAAGTTTATTTATATCAATTTGTGGTTCGGAAAAAGTAATGCCGTAAACGGCAGCGTGTTTAGCTTCTTCAATGACTTGTGCGGCATGAAGTAGCGTTTTAGATGGTATACATCCAACATTTAGGCAAACACCGCCTAAAGTCGAATTTTTTTCCACTAAAATCACTTTTTTGCCTAAATCCGCCGCGCGAAAAGCTGCGGCGTAACCGCCAGGGCCGGCGCCTAAAACCATTACATCGGTATTTAATTCAATGATGTTGCTCATAAAATCACCTAGAAATAATTATAAATTATGAATGCTTAATTATAAATTAAAAAAAACACTGTATTTTTAGAAACATCTACTCGCAGTGACGTTACTCATATAAAATAAATTCTTTAAAAACTCATAATTCATCATTCATAACTTATAATTCCCATAAAAACATGTCTACGCGTTTTCCTTATAAATCAATAAGTTATATTTTAAAGTTACGGTCCCTCGCCCCACCCAATTCCAAAATAACATCATTTTCTGTATTGCGCAATACCGTGAAAAACACGGGGTTGCCTGACCATTCAATAGATCAAATAATACAATAAATCGACTGGTCCCGAAGGGACAGAATATTTCGGGGTTCTATTGAAGAGAAGAATAATATTTTTATCTTCGTTTTTCGTGATGAAAATCACGTTTTGGTAAGATAAAAGATTAGTTTAAGCAAACCATTTCCCAAGCGTCAGCAATACCAAAGCGATAACCCAGATGAGAAGCACTCGGTTGACTAGGGACAAGACAGCGCGGTTTTCTTTGATGCTGCTTTTGTTTTCTTTATCTACGTCCATGTCAGTGGCGCGGAGAGCAGCGTCAACGACGAAATGGTCGAAAGATGCGGAAGAGGAGAGAATTTCTTTGTAGCTATGGCTGAAGCTGTTCACAAAATGTCCGGCTAAAGCATAAATTAAAGCCAAAAGGCGCATGGGAAGCCAGTTTAAAATTGTCAATACAGTAGTTGTAACGCGAACTAAATAAACATAAGTCGCTTCACGACTAGCGTTTTCTTGCAGATGAACTAGTAAATAATAAATAAACACACCATAAACATCCGCTATGGCAAACCAAAAAAGCGGAGCAAAAATATTCGTGAAAGAGCGGGTAAGAATTACTTTAGTTACAGTACGCGCCAGGCTGTGTCCGGCTGTGATATGTTCACCAACGAAAGTTTCGCCAGCGTTAATAGCCTGTTCCGGTTGGTCTTTATCCATGGCTTGCAGATAAGCCGATAAAGCCACCCCACGCTCCATATCGCGCGCATCAATACAAAAAAATAAGATCAGCGTGACAAATAAAAGATGTATAAAACCAGACAAATATCCTAAAGTTAGGAAATGCAAAAGACCTATCAAGACAGCAAAGGGCAAGACTAAAAGAGCTAAGGCCAGATAGCCATTGAGGTTAACTAGTAGAGGATTAGTTTTCGCTAAGTAAAATTGAAATAGGCTTTGCTTTATATTTCCAGCAACATTGATAACCTTTTGCAAAGTTATGCATAGCAATACGGCTATTAAATTCATACAGGCCTTCTCCTTTTGACTTAATCCTATTTTACAATGAATTATCGGCGCATAACATACCATTGTTGCAAAACAGAAAGGCAGTTATTCACCAACCAATAAAGCACTAAACCGGCAGGGAATGATAAGAAAAACACTGTAAAAATCACTGGTAAAAACATCATCATCTTAGCCTGCATAGGATCAGTCGATGGCTGAGGACTTAAGCGTTGCTGCAGATACATACTAAAGCCCATTAAAATGGGTAGGATGTAGTATGGATCACGTGCCGATAAGTCATGGATCCAGAACATAAATGGAGCCTGTCTGAGCTCCACAGCTTCGATCAAAACATAGTACAAAGCTATAAAAACAGGAATTTGGATCAATATCGGTAAGCAACCTCCCATGGGATTTACTTTTTCTTTTTTATAAAGCTCCATCGTGGCTTGCTGCATTTTTTGTTTGTCATTACCAAATCTTTCTTTGAGAGCTTGTAAGCGCGGAGCTAACTCTTTCATTTTGCCCATCGAGCGATAGCTTTTTTCGGAAAATTTATAGAAAGCTAGTTTAATTAGAATAGTCACGATAATAATGGACCAACCCCAGTTCCCAACTATGCGATAAATTTGACGCATCAGCCAAAAAATCCAAACTGAAATTATCCAGAGCCAACCATAATCAATAGTTAAATCCAAATGCGGAGCTAGAGTTTTAAGAGTAGCTGTAGTTTCCGGTCCAACATAAAGAGTGGCGCCAAGTTTAAGCTCTGAATTGGGTTGCACCACAATAGAATTAGTCAAACCTAAAACATAAGTCTGCTCTGTGGGAACAGCTTGAGAAAAATAGTCATGTAGTTGATTTTGCTCTGGAATCCAAACACTTAAGAAATAACGTTGTTGAAACGCGAGCCAGCCGCCTTGAATAGTACGGGCGAGATTCTCTTTGTCTAAGTTAGCATAAGTAAATTTTTCGTAAGGTTTGTCTGGACTAGAAATAGAGCCACCAGAAAAGGTACGGAAACTAAACATGCCACCGCCTTTATCTTCTTCTGTAGTTTTTCTTTGTAGTTCAGCGAAAAATTTTCCATTCCAAGCTTGGCTAGTGGAATTTAAAATGCTGTTATTAACTTTAATAGCGTAATTACCACGTGTAAAAGTAAATGTTTTGGTCAAAGTAATACCATTTTTGCCATGCCAAACTAAATTCACGTTGAGATCTTTGGCGTTATCGCCCAAAATGTAATTGTTTTGAGGAGCAGTGTACTGTGGTGGTTTATCTAAACTGAGCTCACCCGCTTTATCGCTAACTACGCCGCTTGCTGCTATATAAAGCTTGTCTGGGCTATCACTTAAAAGTTGAACTGGTGTAGATTTTTCTTCTAAAGAAACTGGGTATTTTAAAAGCTTAGCCGTTACAACGTTACCGCCTAAAGTATCTATAGAAACATCCAAAACATCAGTATGTACGCTAATTAAACGTTTGTTTGGAATTTGAGTAACCAGTTCTTTTTGTCTGGGAGTTGAAGTTATCACAGCATGCGAACTAGTATTGCCCGGAATAGAAGTTGCTGTATTGTTTGTTGCACTAGATTGCACTGGGGTTGGAGTTGGCGGATAATCAGCCTGCCAAGCATTCCATAACAATAAGCAAACAACGCCTAAAATAGCGTAAAGAAACATGCGTACAGTATTCATGTAGATCTCATTTTAAGTTTTTTGGGTACTGGATCATAGCCACCAGCGTGAAACGGATGGCAAGAGCAAATTCTCTTTAATGCCAACAACCCTCCGCGCCAAGCGCCATGCCGTTCTACCGCCTCGCGCGCATAAGCTGAGCAACTCGGATAAAAACGACAGCGTGATCCTAACACAGGACTAATAAAATAGCGATAAAAGCCTAATAAGGCAATAATTATTCTAGATGCTGTATCAATCCGAGCTTCTATTTTATCACTATGAATCTCTATTTTATTGCAATTCGGAGTTTCTTTTTTACTCTCATCCCGCGAATTGCCTATTTTGTCATCCCGCGACTTGATCGCGGGATCCAGCTGCCTAAATGACGCATTTAATATATCCCGCCAAATCTTATCATCTAATTTATTAGCACTATTATAAACTAATACAACCAAATCCATGGCTGGTAAATTATGCTGATTCAAGCGAAAGCTCTCACGAACTATGCGTTTCAAGCGATTGCGCCTAAAAGCTTTTGGAATATTTTTCTTGCTAACGCTAATGCCTAAACGTGGATGATGAAGCCCATTTGGCTTATAAAGCAGAGCGAAATGATTGGTTTTCAAACGTTTCGTTGCACCATTTTTTCCAGCAAAAATAGCCGCAAAGTCTTGGTCGGTGCGTAATCTTAAATTAGACTGGAATGCTAAACGCTTTTCCATTTAGACACAGAGTTTTTTTCTACCCTTAGCACGTCTGCGATTTAAAACAATTCTACCGCCCTTCGTAGCCATACGAGCACGAAAGCCGTGTACGCGAACGCGTTTGATTTTACTTGGTTGGTATGTTCTTTTCATAGTCTTATTTTAAGTCAAATTATATTAGAAAGCGCCCAATCATATTGGGTTAAGCTGGTTTTGTCAAATTAAGTTGTTATCCGAGTATTATCCCCGCAATAGTCGCCGACATGTAAGAAGCGAACGTTCCACAGAGTAGAGCCTTCATTCCGAGTTTGGCAAGATCATGTTTACGCGATGGAGCAAGAGCGCCAATACCGCCGATTTGCATAGCCACAGAACTAAAGTTAGCAAATCCACAAAGAGCGAAAGTTACGATAGTAATAGATTTTGGTGCGAGCGTCGTAACTGCGTGGTGAACGTGTGAGTGAATTATGCCAGATAATTGCAGATAGGCGACAAATTCATTCAAGACAAACTTAGTTCCCATTAAACTGCCAACGCTTAAAATATCATGACTCGGCACACCCATTACATACGCCATAGGCGCGAAAATCACACCTAGAAGCGAGCCCAAGCTTAAAGATTTTAAATTTAATCCTATTGTAGATAAATCTACTCCAGTCCAAGCTAACCAAAGACCAATTTTTCCAATAAACCAATCGCACATGGCAAGAACAGCCAAAAAACCAATTAACATTGCTATAACATTTCCAGCGACTTTAACGCCACTTATACAACCATGCGCTGTAGCGTCGATTAAATTTGTATCTTTTTTGGTAACTTCTATTTTAACAGCACCACGAGTTTGCGGCTCGTGGGTTTCTGGCCAAACAATTTTAGAAATAACAAACGCACCTGGAATAGCCATAAGACTTGCGGCTAAAAGATATTCTGCCTGAATCCCTAAAGCGATGTAAACCGCCATAATACCACCGGCTATACAAGCCATGCTGCCAGCCATAGATGCTAAAAGTTCTGACATAGTCATGCCAGCAATATAAGGTTGTATCATAATTTGTGCTTCAACCTGACCAATAAAAACGCTAGCAGCATTGGACAAAGCTTCCGCACCGCTCACATTCATTAGTTTGGCAAATATTCTTCCCATTGCCGCAACTACTTTTTGCATAACACCTAAGTGATACAAAATTCCCACAACCGCACAAACAAATATTATTGTTGGAACTACACTGAAAGCGAAAATAAAACCTGTACCAGCGCCAAAAACTTTTTCAACGGTACTAGGAACTGCCAACACTCCGAAAACAAATTCAGCACCTTTGTTAGAAAAACTAAGCAATTTGGAAATTAGCTGACCAAGAAAGTGAAATATTTCTTTGCCCAAAGGAAACTTCAGAATAAAAAGAGCAAGTCCCCACTGCAACAATAATCCCATCCCAACTATGCGTAAACTAATGGCCTTGCGATTATTCGACATAGCATAGGCTATGCCAAGAATTACTAAAATGCCTATTAAACCAAAAAATCTACTCATAACAGCCTCTCTCAAATCTCAGACAAAGAAAAGCCCCGCAGAAATCTTTGGGGCTTTTTTTCTTAGCAAATGCTAAATGCAGATTAATAGCGTCTGTCGCCACCGCGATCACCACGGTCTCCGCCAAATTTGCGATCACGAAAACCGCCTTGACGTCTTCCGCCACCACCTGTGCGAGCCTCGCCTTCTCTGGCGATGCTGACTTTCATTGGGCGTCCACCATAGTTCTGGCCATCCATTGAAAGAGCAGCTTCAGCAGCTTGCTGCGTTTCATAAGTGATAAAACCAAAACCTTTGAAATTACCGGTATAACGATCTTTGATCAAAGCTAGTTCTTTAATTGGGCCAAACTGACCAAATAGTTCAGTCAATTCTGCGTCAACAGTTGTAAAAGGCAAGTTGCCTACGTAAATTTTACTCATCAGATAGTTCCTCTGAAATTAAATTAAAAAAAACAGTAAAATCGTTAACCTCAAATAAACTATCCGCAAAAGATAGGCAAACCTGAAAGATAAGATTTACATTACCAAAACAGTCTAATTACTTAGACCCTGGCCGGTAGAATAACAGATTTTTCCACTTTAGGCCATCCCTTTCGGACCCCTCTTTGTTCCCAGGAAGCAAGACCCCAGCTTCAAAATATAACTTATTGATTTATAAAGAAAACCCGTAGACATGTTTTTTACATTTTAATTGACAACTGCTTCTAAAACCTGTCAAATCCAAGTCAATATGACCAAACGCATCCAACAAGAACCAGCTTTTATTTTACACACCAAACCGTTTCGCGACACAAGCTTTCTTGTTAGCGCTTTTACCCAAAACCATGGCCACATTTCGCTTTTAGCACGCGGGGCACGTAGTAAAAAATCGCCCCTTCGATCGTTGCTTCTACCCTTCACTCCCCTTGCTTTATCTTGGGCTGGCAAAACTGATTTGCCTTGTGTGAGCCAAGCAGAAATTAGCAGCTTACAATATCAGCTCACCGACAAAGCTTTAATGAGCGGGCTGTATTTAAATGAATTACTAGTTCGCCTTCTGGAGCGCCATACATCTTACCCAGAATTATTTTCCACCTATCAAAATACACTCAAAAACTTAGAAGAAAACAGCTCCAATCGCGCTACTTTGCGCCTCTTCGAAAAAAAATTACTTTCCGAAATTGGCTATGGATTGCATCTTACTGAAACCAAAGATGGCTATGAAATAAATAGCGAAGAAAACTATTATTTTGAGTTCGGTATTGGTCTACAAAAAGCGCCTAATCTAACTCCTTCCGAAAAAATCTTTTCTGGCCAAAATCTTCTTGCCCTCCACAACGAAAGTCTATCCTCCCCAATTGACCTAGAAGCCGCCGAACGTCTCTTAAAAACCATGCTGCAAGCGGTTTTAGGTAGGAAACTGATTAGTCGAGAGTTGTTATAGAATTTGTTGGGTTCGCTCTCGGCTTCGCCTCGCGCTCAACCCAACCTACCCCAAACTTCCTAGTTCGACAATCGCAGCACTGTTGTCTTATTTACCACCACTGTAGAGCTCTGGCTAAATGCATTTGGACTGAAAGTTGTAATGCTGCTTGAAATAGGGGTACTTATGCTTTGCTGCGGCATAGTTATCTTCAGCTTTGTTGCCACCGCAAGATGAGATTTAGCTCCTTCATCATCCGGCTTCGCGTTCACAAGTTTTGTAAAATATTCTTCAGCTTCTTTATAAGCCCTCAAAGCAAGCGAAGCCTCTCCGCAATATTCATAAGCTATTATTTTATATTCTGGAGGGTATTGCAGTAAATGTGAAAAGTAGACGAGTGCGCCTTCATATTCACGAGTTTCCAATAAAGCTTTTCCCAAACAAAGAATAGCTAATGATAATGAAAGATAATCTAATGATTTCGAATCTTCCATTACCATTTTTAAGATATATATTGCCCGCTCGTACTTTCCCAAAACGAACAAAGAGCATCCGAGTAAACAATTTTCATCAGAATTATTTATCCTCCTTGAGCTATACTTAACTTCCATGTTTAGACAAAACTCGCGCATTTCTTTCGGTTTGTCAGCCTTGTTAAGAAAGCATGATTGTAATGCTTGATAGAATTCTTGCCTGGTTTTATACATTTCTCACCTATTAACTATTTAAATCAATAAGTTAAAATTCTAACTCAGGCTATTATATAAACAAAGTGGTATATCAAACTTTAAGACTATTTTAAAAAGAAAAACATATCTCGTTGATTTTAAAGGAAAACACGTGGACATATTTTTTCAGAAGAACTGGTGGCCAGAGACAGAATCGAACTGTCGACACAAGGATTTTCAGTCCTCTGCTCTACCGACTGAGCTATCTGGCCAAAGTAGATGCGCTATTAAAACGTTTGTCCGCCCAATCGTCAAGGACTTTAAATCAAAAGCGATTTAATCTATATTGCATATATGTTCAAAGACAATACCCACTCATATGACGTAGTAGTAATCGGCGGCGGCCATGCTGGAATAGAAGCTAGCCTAGCGGCTGCGCGGCGCGGCAGTAAAACTTTAATGATTACGCACAACATCGACAAAATTGGCGAGATGTCGTGCAATCCCTCCATAGGCGGTATCGGTAAAGGTCATTTGGTGAAGGAAATCGACGCTCTTGGCGGCGCCATGGCCAAAGCAACAGATAAGGCCGGTATTCACTTTCGTATATTAAACGCTAGCAAAGGCCCAGCAGTACGCGCTACGCGCGCACAAGTCGATCGAGTTTTGTACAAAGAAGCTATTCGCTCTATTTTAAGCCAAGAAAAAAATCTAACTATTTTACAAGAAACCGTAGATAAATTAATTATTGAGAACAACCGCGTTACGGGCGTGGTAACGCATTCCGGAAGCAATATATATGCCAAGACTGTTGTTCTCGCTGTCGGAACTTTTTTAAATGGTAAAATTCATATTGGCCTTGAAAGCCATTCGGGAGGCAGAGCCAACGACCCAGCCTCTATTGCCTTGGCCAAATTTTTAAGGTCTTTGGGACTACGTGTAAACCGCCTAAAGACTGGCACTCCACCACGCATAGCAAAAGATAGCATTGATTTTAGCATTCTTACTGAACAAAAAGGCGATGAACCAACGCCAGTGTTTTCTTTTTTAGGTAAAGTGGAAGACCACCCCGAACAAATCTCTTGCTACATAGCGCATACTAATGCAAATACTCATGCCATAATTCGTGAAAATCTAGATAAATCGCCTCTTTACACGGGAATAATTCAAGGCACAGGACCACGCTATTGCCCTTCTATCGAAGATAAAATCGTGCGCTTTGCCGATAAAATCTCACATCAAATCTTCTTAGAACCAGAAGGTTTACTTTCAGAAGAAATTTACCCAAACGGCATTTCAACTAGCTTACCTCTTGAAACTCAAATCGAATTTGTACGAAGCATTCCAGGCCTAGAGAAAGCAGAGCTTTTAAAACCTGGCTATGCTATAGAATACGATTTTTTTGACCCACGCGATTTAAAACCTAGTCTTGAAACTAAAGCTATTGCTGGCTTATTTTTTGCTGGTCAAATCAATGGCACAACAGGTTACGAAGAAGCCGCTGCACAAGGTTTAATCGCCGGCCTTAACGCTTCTTTACAAGTTGATGATAAAGAACCCTATTGCCCACGCCGCTTTGAAAGCTATATGGGTGTTATGATTGACGATTTAATCACACGCGGTACTAACGAGCCTTATCGCATGTTTACTAGCCGCGCTGAATATCGCTTACTGCTGCGCGAAGACAATGCTGATATGCGCCTTACGGAAACTGGTTACAAATTAGGATTAATTGACAAAGAAAGATGGCATGTCTTTACAACAAAAAAATCTCGCTTAGAAGCAGAATATAAGCGCCTACAAAAATTAACTATCAAACCAAAAAGTAAAGCTGGCGAAAATCTAGCTAAAATTATCGGAAAAAATTTGGAAAATGATTCATCCATACTAGATTTGCTGCGCCGCCCGGATGTAACTTACGCTTCTTTAATTATTGAAGAAGTAATGGAATCTGGCGACTTAGAAAATCACATCTCGAATCAATTAGAAATAGAAATAAAATACGCTGGCTATATAAAACAACAAAGCGATGAAATCGAAAAACAACTGCGTAACGAAGAAACGTCTCTTCCAGAAAATCTAGATTATAAAGCCATCACAGGACTTTCCAATGAATCTCGGCAAAAACTAGAAGCTGTTCGCCCCACAACTATAGGACAAGCTCGTCGCATCCCAGGCCTCACGCCTGCTGCTGTCTCTCTGCTTTTGATATATTTAAAGAAAAAAAAGATTTAACTATTTGGATAGAGTTGGAGTACACGTAGAAGTACTCGTATGTTCTTCTTCCAGAGCTTTTTCTAAAAACTTCTGCAAAGCTATAACTATCTCAGCAGCCGTAGGACGCTCCAAAGGATTTTTAGCCTGACATGTTGCAAAAAATCTCACCAGATCTTTTTCAACATATTGTGAAAACATAGCATGAAAAACTCCACCTAAAGCGTATATGTCTGCAGCGGGCGAAAGTGCAGCTGGATCAATAACTCCATAAATAATTCCATTAACCAAAATTTCCGGCGCAATCCCTTTATTCGCGACCTTCTCATGTTCATTTACTTGGCCAGGTGAAATAGACAAACCAAAATCCGCTAGTTTTGCCGTATACTCTGAGTTTTCCAACTTAAGTAAAATATTTTCAACCTTAATATCACAATGCAACACACCCTTGCTATGCATATACTGAACAGCTTTTGCTATATCAAATGCAATTTTCAAACGTATCGACAGAAGCTTTGGTGCTTGAGGATCAGTTAGAAAATCGCTAAGTTTTCCACCATTCATAATCTCCATCACTAAATAAAAGCAATCTGTATTTTGAGAAACACCAACAATATTGACAATGTTAGGATGTTCGCGCACCAGGCACATGTTATTCGCTTCCTGCATCATTTCTCGCCGCCTTTTAGCTGATGGCCACGGTACTTTTTTGATAGCCACTTCCTTGCTACCGTATGTTCCCTTATATACGGCTGCAAAGCTCCCCTGCCCAAGCTTTGCAATACACGCAATTTCCGTCACCGAAATATTTGGACACATAGCAGATAAAATCGGAGGGGTTTGTATTTCTTCGTTAAGGAACGACGTTAATTTCTGTTTTATGTTTTCTATGGAAATCCTGTTTTCCTCACAAGCTCCAATTAATTTTTCTAGTTCTCGAGAACAACCACTAACTTCATGCACTAACAGCTTAAATTTACTTTTTAGCTCATCTAATAGCTTAGCAAAAGAACTAATAGAAACAGCCAGATCGTTGGTAAAAACTAGGTTTCCTAATTTAACTTTATTTGCCATATCGAAAAAAACGTTCCGACTTGTTACATCGACCGGCGCAATCTTACGTGCGAATAGGAATTCAATAGCATTTAGAACATCGAGCGCTATATTAAAACGTCGCTCCCATGACAAAACTTCGGGTTTATCCTCTAAAATAGTTAGTAGGGTATATGGCTGAACGTCTTCCATAACACAACCCGCATAATCACCCCCCAAATACACACTAGATATTCCGCGAATATTAGGACAACTTGCAACGCTCGATAAAATACCTGCTTGCTTCGCTATTTCCCTTCTATCGTCTATATGTGGCTCTATAATCTTGTCTTTTCCCAATAAGCTAACTTCACGAGCCGACACAACAATAAGGTTCATTTCTTCCTCAGCAAATTGCTTTAAAGCGCTTTCTATATCCGAAATTCTAGGCCTTGTGCCCGGATTTTTATTCCAACACTTCTCAATTAATACTTTAAGACCAGATGGAATCTTCTTTGAGCTCAAATCCGGATAATCGCCTCGTAAAATTAATGGCTCGCTCCTTGTTGCTATTTCGTAAAAAAGCATACCAAGCGCATAGATATCACTAGCGAAGGAAAAAGCAGACGGATCAGACAAAAGTTCCGGCGCTCTCCAAGCTACAGCTCCAAATGCTGCAACGTTCTTTTTCACCATAAAGCAAGATAAGCCAAAGTTTCCAAGCTGCAATTCGTTTTTCGTGTTAAGAAAACAGTTATGGCTTCTAATATCACAGTGCAATATGCCATGTGTATGCAAGTGTTTAACCGCAGTAGCAATATCAGTCATAAATTTATAGCGTAAGGACCAGACTATTCGCTTTGAAGTATCCGCAAGCAGATCTGAGAGTAAATTATCCTGCATATCCCCCATAACTAAATTAATACAACTGGTTGGATCTTCAAATTTGCCGTAAAAAGGCAGGATGTTAGGATGTCCAGTTAGCTGCGACATAATTAACACTTCTTTTTCTATCTCACTTTGTGCGACACCGCATGACGATGGGAATGCTTTTATGGACACTGGCATTCCTTTGTAATGTCCCCCTTTGTATAAAACAACATTACCAAACCCCGGCGAAGGACGTGATTCTATAGCATCATCTTTTTCATCAGAACCGACAACATCGGTAGAAGAAGGATCAACTACACCTTCCGATTTACATTCATCAAAATCAAGGTCTCCCACAGAAATATCAGTAACGCTAGCAGTAGGCTGAGCGGATGGAGCAGAAGGTCCACCGATAGATGCAGGCGGCGTTTCAACTGGGGGCGGGGTTGCTGTAGGTGATGCGTTCGATATAACCGGTTCTTCCTCTAAAAATTGGGAAGGGGGCTCATTCGACCCACAGAAAAAAGCAGAAGGGACAGAAGATGACACAAAAACCTCAGTATTAATGTCTAACAAGCACTACTATAACATTTTATTATTAAATTAAGATTAAAGTGATATTGTTTTTTTATTAAATCCTGTGTTACAATGCGCGTTCTTCTTAGGGGGGGTGACCTGGTTTCGACGGGGATAACAAAACCTAAGGTGCATGTCGAGTACGTAACCTGTTCTCGTTAAAAAACGGTTATAACAAAATAAACTTCAGCGAAAGCGAAGCTCTTCTTGCTGCTGCTTAAACAGCACAAGAATCGTTAACAAAGTGTGCTTATGCGCTTTGCTTAGCGATAACTTCACATAAGACCGCCGTTAAATCTGTCTGAGGCTTAACGGTTAAACTTTTCAGGCTCGCTGTTTTCTTCCGTGCTCGTTCGGGTGAAAGCAGTTAAAAACAAAAACTGAGCTAAACATGTAGTACTGAGGGCAGAGTGTTTCCGGACGCGGGTTCAATTCCCGCCACCTCCACCAGGCTTCGCGTGCCATCGATAAAATCGAGGGCAGACGTCCGAAGCCGAAAAACGAATTAAGGAAATTTTATTCATCCATTTGAACAATGTTGTAAGCAATTCAATCCATCAGAACGTACCGCCAATTTATGTTGGCTTGTACTCGAAGCGGCAATACATCAAACTAGCGCAAAATTATATAAATCAAATACTGCTGGAAATACAAAACTATGAAAAAAATAATTACTAAAGGCTTAGAAATTTACACTTTCAATCAGAATGAAAATGATTATATTTCACTAACTGATATTGCCCGTTATAAAAATCCAGAATTTACAGCTGATGTGGTAAAAAATTGGTTAAGGAATCGAGCTACAATTGAGTTTTTGGGTATTTGGGAGCAAATAAATAATCCAAAGTTTAAACTGGTCGAATTCGACCAGTTTAGAAAAGGGGCTGGGTCAAATAGCTTTGTACTTTCTCCTCAGAAATGGATCCAAAAAACAGAAGCTATCGGTCTTATTTCTCGATCTGGCAAAGGCGGAGGAACCTTTGCACACAAAGACATTGCCTTTGAGTTTGCGACTTGGATATCGCCGGAGTTCAAGCTATATTTGATCAAAGAATTCCAGCGACTTAAGCTTGAGGAAAATGAGAGGCTTGTTTTAGGATGGGATGCAAAACGCATGCTTACTAAAATTAATTACAAAATTCATACTGACGCTATAAAAGAAAAAATAGTATTGCCATTGAAACTATCAGCAAAAGAAACATCAATAACCTACGCCAATGAGGCTGATGTGCTAAATAAAGCTTTGTTTGGAATGCCCGCAAAAGAATGGAAGGATAAAAATCCAACGCTTGATGGTAATATTCGCGATTATGCTAATGTAACTCAACTTGTAGTGCTTGCCAACATAGAAAACCTTAATGCTGAATTTATTCGCGCTGGATTGTCTCAAGGTGAAAGATTGCTTAGACTAAATGAAAGCGCTATTACGCAAATGCAATCATTACAAAGTAGTCCAACTGTTAAAAAACTAGAGGATATATAGATAATTCAATTAATAACTCCTCACCACCACCTTCGTCCCAACATTAATAAAATTAAAACGAAGCCACCTTGCATCTTCAACTTCCAAACGTACACAGCCATGGCTAACATTACCATCAACAACATCGTAAGAACCATGTAGAGCTTGATCGCCATTAAAGAACATACAATATGGCATAGGTGCGCCACCATATGGCATAGGAAATTTGGTGGATTTACAGTTGAAACTACCAAGAAAATTAACACGAAAAGTTCCAGATCTAGTCCTACAAGGCTGCCCCAAATCCGAACACCAATCCGAACCTGCCGTAGCCATACCAGCTCGAATTAGATTTCCTGATGGACCATATGCTCCCCAAGCATGCACATTCGGATCAACCAAAATCATTTTTTCAAACGGAGGATCTATGTTTTGCGGCAAGCGATGCGCGTATTTCATAGACTCATCACCCAAAAAACCAGGTGAAAAATTATCGAAAAAATCACTAAAATGCGACTTTGACGAAGTAGAAGTAGAAAATGCAGAAGTACAAGAACAAATAAGACAAGAGAAAGAAACAAGCAGGAATAGCTTTACCGACAAAATTAAACGGCGCATAGTTTTCTTCCTAAAAATTTCTCAGTGCTTAAATCTAAAATTTATACGCTAGTTTACCCTGAAGAACTAAAACAAAAAACAACTTATGTAACAAAATATCGCTCTACTAACTTCTGCAGACTTGGCAAATCAGAACAACTATTAATTGCTACGCAAAACTCTTTTCTTGGCTTAGATGGCAAACAGCGTGCGTAATATTTAGCTACTTTACGCGCATTTAAAATAGCCGATCGCTCACTCGCAAATATTTTCAAAAGAAGATTTACATGCTGAAGAAAAATCTCACCTATTTCTGATGCTGTTGGCAAAGTAAATTCTTCCCCCTGCATTTTCGCAATTAATTCGCGGAAAAGCCACGGCCTCCCTACTCCACCACGCGCAATCATCGCTCCCGCGCAACCTGTCGCAAACATTTTTTTTAAAGAATCAACATCAAAAACATCACCATTGCCAATCACTGGTATTTTCATTTCTTTAACGAAAAATTCAATTTGATCATAGCGACAAGGGGTTTCGTAGTGCTCGGTCCAACGCCTGCCATGTACAATCAAAAAATCTACACCAGAATCACTTACGGCTTTGGCTACATCAGGATTAAATTGCTCCTGACCTCCACCTGCAACGCGAATTTTAGCTGCGACTGGTACATGAGTATTTTTTTTGATAGCAGAAAGAATTTGATAAAGTTTAGTTGCATCGCTTAAAAGTGCAGAACCGGCGCCTTGCCTTCGCACTTTTTTCACTGGACAACCGCAGTTTAGATCAATCAAATCGGCGCCATAATCCGTAACAATTTTGGCCGCTTTGGCCGCATCTTCTGGACTATTTCCAAAAAGCTGAAAGCAGACTGGGCCTTCCTCTGCATCTTTATGTAAATAGCGTTCATAGGTAATTCTAGATTTATGCAAAAGAGCTTTGCAAGACAGCATTTCAGTACAACAAAAAGCTGGCGCGCCATATTGGAAGGTCAAAAGCCGAAAAGGCGCGGAACTCACTCCCGCCAACGGACCTTGGATTAGGTTATTCGGAAATGTTTTATTGTCAAGAATTAAGGGTTTAATCATGGTGCAGGAAAAATTATAAGTTATGAATTATAAATTATGAATATTAAAGGAAGAAAGCGAAAATTGAACTTCAAAATGTAACTCGTTGAAAAATAAAGAAAACACGTAGACATTTATCCTCCGTAGCTTTAGCGAAGGGGGATGTTTTTATTGAAATTCATAATTAATAATTCATCATTCATAATTATTATTCCTACACTTCCCGTGCTTCCAATACAGAACCCAATAATTTCGATGTCATACTAACTGCTGAGATAACACGATCATATTGCATACGAGTTGGACCTATAACACCCAAAACACCGATCACTTGGTCATGTAGAGAATACGTCGCTGTTACCAAGCTACAATCATCAAAAGTAGAATATCCAGATTCTTCGCCAATGTAGATTTTAATTCCATCGGCTTCGATACATTGATCTAGAAGTTGGATAATAGTGCTCTTTTGCGTAAAAGTATCGAAAAGATCCTTGAGTTTATTAATATCGGCTGTCTCAGCCAAATCAAGCAAATGCTGCTCGCCAGCCGTCACACAATTATCTTGCTCAACATTAGTATTGGCCAAAGCTTGCTCAGAAGTACTCACCATTAAATCCAATAAATCCGCCAGATTTTGCTGATCTTCGCGCATTGCCACAACTAATTTTCTTCTAATTTCAGCCAAATCCATGCCAGCAAAATGTTGGTTTATATAGTTAGCCGCTTGCTGCAATTCATGTGATTGATAGTGCCTTTTGGTATAAATTATACGATTTTGCACTTCGTAGTGACCAAAAACTAAAATCACCAAAATACGATTTTCCGTTAGCGGAAGAAACTCGATTTGCTTGAGCGAAGCTGCCTCGCGACGCGGAAGCATAATTATGCTAGCAAACTTGGTAATCCCAGATAAAAGATTGGAAGTTGCGCCGAGCAGCTCTTTAGTCTCTATGCATTCTTGTAGAGCAGGCCGAAAAGAAGAAAAGGCTGCTTTAGCTTCCTGGTTCGATTCTCTTTCCAAACTTAAAAGCTCATCAACAAAAAAACGATAGCCTTTAGTTGTGGGGATCCTTCCAGAAGATGTATGCGGGGAACGCAAAAAACCAGCCTCTTCCAAATCCGCCATAACATTGCGAATGGTTGCTGAACTCACCCCTTGTTGTACTTCTTCAGCTATAGTTTTAGAACCAACAGGACAGCCGTCTTTTATGTAGCGTTCAACTAAAATTTTCAGTAGTTTTTGATTGCGTTCGCTAGCCAGTGGATCGAAGGATTCCATGTTAAGCTCGCGTACCAATTATGTGCGGCATACCATCGTGTTGTTTCTCATCTTTATAAACTTCATCCCAATTAATGCGTGCCGATCTAAATTGCAAAGCCCCTTCTATGGCATCCTCCACTTCCGCTTTGTTTAAAGCATTTGGCTCTTCACGTAAATCATTCAGGGGAGAATGTACTTCCAAATACAAATTATTACCCAACCAACCGGCTTTGCTGGCGTGATGAATAATATGAACTTGCGTGCCTATAGCAACATTTCGATATAAAGTATCGATAGCATCCATAGAAAGACGCATACAACCAGAACTAGCATAGGTTCCAACAGTCTGTTGCTCATTGGTGCCATGAATTAAATAGCCTTGTTTAGCCAAATAAAGAGCAAAATCACCAAGCGGATTTTCTTCCCCTGGCGGCATAATATCCGGCAAAAGTTTGCCATGTTTAGCAAACATATACTCTTGGATAGCTTTAGGCACATACCAAGTCGGATCTTCTTGTTTTCTCACTATTTTTGAAACCATAGTGGGCGTACGCCAATTCGGTCTGCCCATGGCTACAGGGAAAGCGTAAACATACTGGCCATCCGGCGTAAAATAATATAGCTTTAGTTCAGCCATGTTGAGCACTAAGCCTTGGCGGTATTGAGGCAAAACGTACTGCGTCGGAATGGTTACTAAATCTCCAACTTTCAAAATACCACGCGCTATGCGAGGATTAGCAGCCTTCAATTCCGCGTCACTAACTTCATAACGCATGCGAATTTGATCAGTGGAATCACCTTTTTGCACCTGAATTTGAAAGGGCTGACCGACTAAATCATCCCCCGGCTGTGGCATAGGATAAACAGCAGCTTGTACCGTAGTATAGGCTAAACAAGAAATGGATAAGCCAACAAGTAATTTGGCAAAAAACGACTGTGTTTTATGCATAAGAATCTACTCGAATTTTAATTACGATTGCTACCGCCACCAGCAAACACGCCTAAAATCTGAAGCAAGCTAATAAATATATTAAAAATGGCTACATAAAGGGAGATCGTTGCCATAATGTAATTTGTCTCGCCGCCATTCATGATTTGGCTGGTGTGAAATAAAATTAAACCCGAACAAAGTAGCATAAAAACGCCAGAAATGACGAGCTGTAGAAGCGGAGCATGGAAAAATAAACCAAATAAAGATACAAGGAAAGCTACCATTATACCTGCGAATAAAAACCCGCCCATGTAGCTAAAATCTTTACGTGTAACCAAAACAAAACCCGATAAGAGCAAGAAAATCACGCCTGTACCACCGGCTGCCGTTGCCACTAGAGCAGCACCATTTACAAAGCCGTTTAAGTAAAAACTCAAAATGGGCGCTAAGGTATAGCCCATAAAGCCTGTAAAGGCAAAAGTAGCAACCAATCCCCAGACGCTATTTCGCAAAGCTTGGGTCAAGAATAAAAGGCCAAACATGCCCAAAATAGTTATCATAGTTCCAGGACGCGCGCCAGATAAAACGCCCAAATAGGCCGTAAAAGCACTAAAAAGTAAGGTCAAACTCAGCAAAAGATAAGTTTTGCGCAAAACGCTATTAGTCGCTACGCCGCTTAAAGTACGTGTCTTTAATACTGAATAATTCTGCATATAATCTACCTCCAAGAAAAAAGATGCGCTATTATACTACAAAATCATTGTTGTGGAAAATGATGAATTATAAATTATGAATGATGAATTGTATTCGAATCTATTGATTAACAAGTAAAAATTATTAATCCCTGTAACTTCTGCTTCACAATTTCCTACTTACCCTATATCATTCATAATTCATCATTCATAATTAATAATTATGTTCCGGAGAGGTGGCTGAGTGGTCGAAAGCGGCGGTCTTGAAAACCGTTGAGGACGCAAGTCCTCCGGGGGTTCGAATCCCTCCCTCTCCGCCAGGCAAGCCAATTTTTACTATCCAACAGATGTCGTTTTTGAGCAACCTGCTCATCAGCTCCAAAACACTCTCTACAGCAACGTCCCACTCTAAAAACACGTATATGGACTCGGCCTCTTAGTCAAGGGTTACTAACAATAAATCTGACAACAACTTTAAGGTTACGTTCGTATATACGGCATCTTGTTGAGT
>Ga0172379_10001052_pt1 | contig 59377 bp, 53 predicted proteins | sample GrowelOW334metaG_FD_119756 | JGI IMG/M metagenome (GOLD analysis project Ga0172379, IMG submission 119756) | Groundwater microbial communities from an aquifer near a municipal landfill in Southern Ontario, Canada - Groundwater well OW334 metaG | ecosystem: Environmental > Aquatic > Deep... | reverse complement strand
GCGCATGGCGGCGAACAGCTCGGCCTGCTTGACGGTGTCGATGCCGAGGTCCGCTTCCATGTCGAGGTCGAGTTCCAGCATATCCTTGGGGTAGCCGGTCTTCTCGGCGATCATGGCGAGGATCTCCGTTTTAACGGCTTCTTCGTTCAGGGCCGTGGAGCGGGCGGGTGCGGGAATGGCCTTGGGTTCCGTATAATGCCGGGCCGCGGATAAAGGCGGATCGGCGACAGCCGCTCCCGCCGTACCGACGGGGAATGTGCGGCCTGTTGTCGATGCCGGTATGTTGTTGACCCTTCCCTCCGCCCTCTCCCCCGCGCCCTGCGGTTTTTCCGCAGTCCGTTTCTTGTCCTTGATCCTCAGAGTATTGAATGTAACTTCCAGTTCGGGATGTTCTTCACCGGAGATGGCTTTAAGCCAGTCATTGTGTCTGGTCCGGTCCTCTATGCGGTTTTCCCCCTCCTTGAATACCCGTTCGGTGAACGACATCGCCATGTGCGAGCCGAAGCCGGCCGCGAAGCGAAGCACATACTGAAGATCGTATTTCCCTCCCTGTGAGAGGGTGATGCCGGTCAGTTCCGGGTCCGGTTCTTTGTAATTGGCTATGGGCGGTATAATGCCTGTGTTCAGGGCGCGGATCGCGACCACTTCCTCCAGCGAGGAGCCCATGGTGTGGCCCGTAAAACCTTTGACATTGCTTATTATCACATCCTGAACGCTGGCGCCGAAAGCTTTTTTGAGCGCCTTGACCTCGGCCGAGGCGCTGCCGCCCCTTGCTGGCGTGTAGGTCTCGTGCGACATGAAGAAGGTCTTTTTGGCGAACTGGCTTTTGTCCAGGCCGTAGACATCTTCTATTTTTTTGACGAAACCGGCCATCACTTCGGCCACATGGCCGGTGTCAAGCCTGCTTACATGGTAGGCGCTGTTGGCCGATTCGGTCAGCAGCAGGCGCGCGAGCGGCTTCATGCCTCTGGCCCGGACCAGCGTTTCATCTTCGATCACCATCCCGACCGCGGCGGACCCCACTATCAGTCCGTCCCGTCTTCTGTCGAAGGGCAGGGCGGCTTCCGCGATGTTCTCTTTGGTCGAGGCCGTGCCGGAGGCTAAAAATCCCGGCATGGTCCATTCCTGGAGTATGTCGTTGGTTATATCGTCGGCGGCTATGATGACCACCCTTTTCGCCTTGCCGGCCCTTAACCAGCATTCGGCGGTATGTACGGCCTGGGTGGTGGAGGCGCAGGCGGCGCTTATGTGCATCGCGGGACCTTTCGCGCCGACCCATTGCGCGAACTGGCTGTCCGCTATCGGTATCACTTTCATCAGGAAGTTCTGGCTGAATGTGTAGGCGTCTTTTTCATCCGCCGCGCGGTTCTTGTCGAAGTGTTGTTCCATCCAGGCCCTGAGCGCGGTCCGGTCTTTTGGGTTTTCCAGTTTGCCTATGATGTTGTCGTAAACTTCCCACATCTGGGCCGACGTTCTGCCGCGGTATTTGTGGTTAAAATAGCCGGTGATCTCCGTTATCAGGGATTCCATGACCGGGAAGGCGGAAGCGAAGATGACGCCTGTCTCCCCGGCCAGGGGCTCCGGCAGCGCCCATTTTTCCGGCAGATAGCCGCCGGTGGAGGTTTTTTTATAGTAGTGGATCAAAGGCAGGCCGGCGTCTTTCAGCGCCAGCACGCCCGCGGCCATCGCCATCTTAAAAGTCGTATCCAGCGCCTTGGCGATGTTGCCGGGCACGCCGAATTCTTTTTCCAGGTCGAACTGCCCCTTGCGCGCGGAGAGTTTTATGGCCTGGTCCGCGGAATCTATCCTGGCGATGCTGTGGTTGCCGGTCGGGGATTTTATGACGCGGACGATGTTCTTGTCGACCTGTTTCTCGCGCCAGTCCATGGGAATGGGTTCTATCATGTTCCTGCCGGCCAGGATCTCGTCCAGATTGTGTTCGCGAAAAAGCTTGTCGCAGGCGCCGGGCGCGCCGCCGGCGATGCCCGAAACGGCGAGCGGGTTGAAGTTGAAACCGTATTTTTCGGCGAAGGACAGGGCCGAAGGCTGAAGGCCAGCGGTCCGCTGCGCGCCGCCCGCGGCCGGCGAGCCGTTGTCCGCCGCCGGATCTCCGGGGTCTCCGGCCGCGGGCGTCCGGCCTTGCTGCGCCGCCCACGCGGCGTAATAGGGATTGAAAAAACCGCCGTCCTGTTCCGGGTGTTTCCCCTTCCAGTCCAGGTCGAAACCCAGGGCCATCAGGTTCGCCAGCAGGTCGTTGAACTCGGTGATGCCGCCGCGCTTGGGGTGGTTGGAGGACAGGAGGGTGAGGCCGGGTTTGTCCTTCAGGGTTGAAGCGGCGAAGGCGCTTAAGACCCGTTTGGGGCCGCATTCGATGAAGGTGCGCACGCCGTCGGCGTACATGCGCTCCAGCTGTTTTATGAATTCCACCGGGCTTGTCATCTGTTTGAGCAGCAGGTCGTAGGTGCCCTGTTTGTCGGCCGGGAAATAGCCGGCGGTCACATTGGACAGGAGCGGGATGGTCCACGGCTCGGTGGGGATGCTTTCCAGGAATTTCCTGTAGGGTCCGATGGCGGGCTCTATGATGGCGGAGTGGAAGGCGTGTGAAACGGCGATCTCCTGGGCCTGCACGCCCAGCGAGACGAAAAGTTCCACGGCTTTTTCCACGGCTTTCCTCTCGCCGGCTATGACGGTTTGCAGCGGGCAGTTCTTATTGGCGCAGATGACATAGCCGTTTATTTTTTTAAGCTCGGCGGCCACTTTTTCAGAGGGCCAGCCGATGGAGGCCATTTTGCCCGGGTCCTTGACCTTCACGCTGGACATTTCTTTCGCGCGGCTGGTGACGGCGCGCAGGCCGTTCTCCAGCGTGAACACTCCCGCCGCGGTGGCGGCGGCGTATTCTCCCAGGCTGTGGCCCATTACCATATCCGGCTTTATGCCGAACGAGGTCAACAGGCGGAACATCGCCATGTCCGCCGTCATCATGGCGGGCTGGGTCATCTGGGTCTGCTTAATGGCGTTTTCGCGTTTCTCAAGCTCTTCCCTGGATTCGCCGGGCTTCGACCAGAGCGTGCCGGTTAGGTTCACGCCTATCATTTTTTCAAGGATGCGGTCGGCTTCGTCGAAGGTGGCCTGAACCACCTCGTATTTGGCGGCCAGGTCGCGCATCATGTCCACATACTGCGAGCCTTGTCCGGGGAACAGGAAGCCTATCTTTGCGTCGTGCTTCCCGCGCCTGAAAGTATAGATGCCCTTAAGTCTGAAGTTCAGCGGCGGGGCGTCCCAGGTCTCGGGTTTGGCGTTGGCGTTCAGGAACTCTATTTTTTCGCGCAGGTCGGCCGGGGTTTTGGCGACTATTGAAACCCCCCACTGCTGCTGCGGTTTGGCGTTCATCGCGGCGGCGAAAAGCGACATCGGGTAGGCTTCCGGCCAGCGGCCGATCACGGACCCTGAGAGGGCCTTGGCCTCGGCCATGACGGCCTGCGGCGTCGAAGCGGTGAAGGTGACGGCCTCCCCCTGCAGCGCCGAGAACGGCGCCTTGGGGTTTTCTACGATCGATCCGCGGCTTGCGGCCGGCGAATCGCTCCTGGTCCGCGAGTCCGCGAGTCCGCGGACCGTGAGCGGCTGGTTCTTCCCCGTGTACTCTTCCATGGCGACATGGAAGTTGGTCCCGCCGAAGCCGAAGGAGGAGACATTGGCCCTTCTTATGCCGTTTGTTTCCCAGGGTTCGGCCTTGGTTAGCACTTTAAAAAGGTTCAGGTCTATGGCGGGATTGGGTTTGACGCAGTTTATCGAGGTCGGAAGGGTTTTATGGTGCAGGGCCAGGGCCGTTTTTACCAGGCTTACGGCTCCCGCCGCCGCTTTGGCGTGGCCTATCTGGGATTTTATGGAGGTCAGTCCCAGCTTCCTGCCGTTCTTTATGTGGGGCCCGAAGATCTCCTTGAGGGCCTCCACTTCCGCGGCATCCCCCACCTTGGTGGCCGTGCCGTGGGCTTCCACGAAATCCACTTCCCCCGGACCGTAATCCACCTGCGCGAAGGCGTTTTCAACGGCCATTTTCTGGCCCCTGGGGTTGGGCGCCGTGATCCCCTTGCCCTTTCCGTCCGAGGAGGCTCCCACGGAATTTATCAGGGCGTAGATCTTGTCGCCGTCCCTTACCGCGTCGGAATATCGTTTGAGGAGATAGACGGCCACGGCTTCGGCCATGACGAACCCGTTGGCCCGTTCGTCGAACGAGTAGGAGCCGTCGGCTGAAAGGGCGCCTATTTTGCAGAATTTGACGAAAGCGGGGGCGGACATCATCTCGTCCGCGCCGCCGCTGACCGCCATGTCGAATTTGCCGGAACGCAGGCCCATTACCGCGTAATCCAGCGCCGCAAGCGAGGAGGCGCAGGCGGCGTCCATGGTCATATTGGGGCCGTTGAGGTTAAAAACATTGGCTATCCGCCCCGCGGTGACATTGGCCAGTTCTCCTGGCATGGTATCCTCGGTGATCTTAAGGATGTTCCGGTCTATTTGTCCCTCGTATTCCTCCAGGAGGGATTTCTGCTGGGTCAAAGTGAGCCCGGAATAGGTGCGGGTCTGCTTCAGCAGATCTTCATTGTAGAATTTATAGACGCGCAGGTCGGTCAGCTCTTTTCGCATGGCGCCCATGGCGTTGCCTATGACCGCGGCGGTCATTCTGGGATCGAAAGCTTTCTTGTCATACCCGGAATCTTCAAAAGCCATGCGGACGGCTTCTATCGTGATCTGCTGCAGGCGCGAGATCTGCGTCGCGGTCTGGGGCGGGATCTTGTACTTTATGGGGTCGAATGTGAAATTCTTTATGAAACCGCCTATCTTGGAATAGGTTTTGTCGGCGGCTTTATGGTCTTCGGAGTAGTAGAGCCGCCAGTCCCAGCGGTCCAGGGGAACCTCGCTGATGCAATTTTTCCCGGAAACGACATTCTTCCAAAATTGATCTTTATCGGCGGCTTCAGGGGCTATTATACCGATACCTATTATCGCTATTTTCTCATTGTTCATCTCAGGTTACCTCATTTTTTGATTATATAAAAATATAGGCATACCGTACAACCCGTAAAGGTCGTTTTTATGCCTTGCGGGGCTATTAAGGTATATATATAATTAGAGGCGACGGTTGTTTTACGACATTTTATTGCAGCTTCACCAGGTAAAGTATGCCTTTACGGGCGGAAAACGGAGTTTCATATTCCGTTTTGTCTATGGTCCGCAGGCCGGGTAGAGGCGCAAACGAGATACGTGCTTTGTGGGACTGGATGGCCTGCCATTCCCATTCCCCTATAAGCCTGAGCGGCTTAATACTTTTAAGATAAGCCATGTTCTTTTCGTAATTGAGCCAGGCTTCATAGTCGAATCCGTTCACTATCTCGTCGGCGGCCAGGTCCGGCCTCGGCCTGGAGGCAAGGTCCCATTTGGCCTGGTTCCACTGCATATAGTCCTTTACCCCCGCCCAGCTTACGGCCGCCATGAGCGCCAGCGCCGTGGCAGCCGCCGGCCTTGAGAACCTGAGATTCCGGGCGGCAAAGACCGCGGACAGTATGAACCAGGGAAGAAGCGTCAACAGGTAGCGGTCAAAGAACTTTGCGCCTAAAAGCGAGATGAAGAGATGAGCGGCTGCGCTCAGGAAGATGAACCTGGCGGCCGGTCCGCCGGCCTGGAGCGTCAGACTGGAAGTTCCGGCCAGCACCGCGGCGGATAAGGCCGCAAGCGCCGTCATCGCGTACCAGAACAGGGTGCTTGAGAAGAAACCCGAGACTTTGGATCCTGCGCCGTTCAGCGTCAGTACTCCTATCCCGCCCCGGCTGAAAGTGTTTTCGAGATAGGGCAGGGGCCCGTTGAGCAGGATAAAAACACCCAGCAAAACGGCCAGAGCCAGTCCGACCCTTTTGGCCGTGACAAGATCTTTATGCCCGGTCATGGAACAGCGGATGCCGCGGTTGCCCGGTAAACGGGCGGGGACGGCCGGGCGTGCGCTTTTGGCCTGGAGTTTGCGCAGCGAGTTCCCGGACTGCCGCCGTAGCGCGGCGTGGAAATAACCCGCGGCCGGCGGGAACAGAAGCATCCCCAGCTGCATCATGGACGCCGGCGCCCGGAAAGCGGCGTCGGAGAGGAATGTCATAGGGTGCGAAAGATGTCCCAGCGTGGCCGAGAAAACATAGTTTTCGGAGGCCCAGGTGGCCCCGTTCGAATACTTGAACCATAAAGCGTAGCCGGCGGCGGCGGCAGCGGTGAACCCCCAGGTCCGCAGCAGATCGGGCACGGTCAGCCTGCGTCCTGCGGCCAGCATAAAAGTATACGCAAGAGGCACGGCCAGGCCGATCTGTCTGGTAAGGTAGGCGGCCGCCGCGCAAAGTCCGGCGAGGGTCAGTTGCCCGGGCCCGTCGGTTTTCAGGTGCCTTGTGTAAAAATATACCGACAGGCTCATCCAGAACAGGTAGGTCATGTCGGTCATGAAAGAGTTGGCAAGTATCAGGAAAAGAGGGTTCAGGGCCAGGGCCAGCGCGGCTAGGGTGATGTCGAAAGGTTTTATTTCCAATTCCTCAAGGAGTTTTACGAAGACAAATACGGTCCCGGCCGCCGCGGCCAGCGTGTAAGTTTTCAGGGCGATGAAACTGAAGCCGAGGAGCCTGGCGCACAAGGCTCCCAGCAGCAGATGCGGCAGCTGGGTCGAGGCTCCCCAGTCGCAAAGCGACAGCCGGCCCTGGGAAAGCAGGCGCTGCACCCCTATCGCGTAAGCCCAGTCGTCGTTCAGCGGAAAGTTGTAGAGCCAGGGCGCCAATGTAAGGGCAAAAACGACGAAAATTACCGGCGCGGTATATGTATGTTTCCCCAAATGTAACCCCCGCAATACTTTAGCAATTTGTAAAAAAAAATGAAAATTTTTGCGGCAAAAAATTTTACCATTTGCTAGAATTTAGGCATCTCAGCCGGAGCGGGGAGGATGGTCCTGATGGATGTGCTTACCTTGAGCAGGCTGCAATTCGCGGCCACGGCCGCGTTCCATTTCCTGTTCGTTCCTTTGACGCTGGGCCTTTGTCTGCTGACGGCCTGGATGGAGACCGTTTATGTCAGGACCGGGGACGCCGACCACCTCAGGATGGCCAGGTTCTGGGGCAAGCTCTTCCTGATAAATTTTACCCTGGGCGTCGTCACCGGCCTTACGCTTGAATTCCAGTTCGGCACCAATTGGGCCCGTTATGCCCGGTTCGTGGGAGATGTTTTCGGCGCGCCGCTGGCCATAGAAGCCACTACGGCTTTTTTCCTGGAATCCACCTTTCTAGCCGTCTGGCTCTTCGGCTGGGAGCGGCTGACGGGGCGGGCGCACGCCGCGGCCATGTGGCTGGTTTCCCTCGGGGTCAATATGTCGGCCCTTTGGATCATCCTCGCCAACGGCTGGATGCAGCATCCCGTCGGTTATGCCATGGCCGGCGGCCGCGCCGAGATGGTGGATTTCGCGGCGCTCGCGCTGAACTACCATGCCTGGCTCCAGTTCTTTCACACGGTCCTTTCCGGCTATGTGACGGCTGGTTTCTTTGTCATGGGAGTGTCGGCCTGGCACCTGGTTAAAAAGAACGAAACGGCGTTCTTCCGGAAATCTTTCCGGATCGCGGCCCTGTTCTCTCTGGCAAGCTCGCTGGCGCTGTTCGTAGCGGGAGATCTTAGCGGAAGATCCGTGGCCGAACTCCAGCCGGCCAAATTTGCGGCTATGGAGTCGGTCTGGGAAACCCGTTCCGGCGCCCCGTATGTCCTGCTGACCGTGCCCGAGCCCGCCGCGGAAAGGAATTCCGTCGAGGCGTTCAAGGTCCCTTATCTGCTCAGTTTGATGGCTTTCCACCGGCCCGGCGCCGAAGTGAAGGGGCTTAAAGCCTTCCCGGCCGGGGACAGGCCGCCGGTCCTGCCGGTCTTTCTGGGTTTCAGGGTCATGATAGCGCTCGGCATACTGTTCATCCTCCTTTCCGGCCTGGCTTTATATTTTTCAAAAAAAGAGATCCTTGAATCGCGGCCGCGGTTCCTCAGGCTGCTGATCTGGGTCCTCCCCCTGCCTTACCTGGCCATACAGGCTGGCTGGCTTGTGACGGAAATGGGCCGCCAGCCCTGGCTGGTTTACGGTTTGATGCGCGTCTCGGAAGGCGTTTCCGAGTCGGTTTCGGCGGGACAGGTCCGCGTCAGTCTGGCCGGCCTTGTGATCTTTTATTCGATACTCGGCGCCCTGGACGTCTATCTGCTCGCGAAGACCGCCCGCAAAGGCCCAGAGGCGGCGGCCTGATAGCGCGGAGCTTTTTTGCGGCTATGCCGCGCGGGCGCGGGATGTTATAAGGGAATTCCTATGGATTACGCAAAATTGTGGTTCGGTTTATGGGGCGTATTGTGGGCGGTATATTTCGCCCTGGACGGCTTTGATCTGGGAGTGGGCATGGTGGGCGGTTTTGTCGCGCGGGGAGAGGCGGAAAAGCGCGGCGTGTTTTCCTCTATCGGCCCTTTCTGGGACGGGAACGAGGTCTGGCTGGTGGCCGCCGGCGGTGTCACTTTTGCGGCTTTCCCCGGCGCCTATGCCGGCATGTTCAGCTGGTTTTACTCCGCCATGTTCCTGGCTCTTTTCGGCCTCATCCTGCGGGGCGTTTCTCTGGAATTCAGGGGCAAGGTTTCCGCGCCCTGCATGAAAACTTTGCTGGACGCCGGACTGGCGGCCGGCAGCTTTCTTTCCGCGTTGTGCTTCGGCGTGCTTTTCGGCAACCTTTTCAGGGGGCTGCCGCTGAGCGCCGACGGTTATGAAGGAAGTTTTTCGGGCCTGTTTAATCCTTACGGGCTGCTGACGGGAGCGTTGTTCGCGGCGCTCTTCGCCGCGCACGGTTCGCTCTGGCTCTCTTTCAAGGCGCCGGGCGCGCCGGCGGCGCGGGCCTTTGCCCTGGCCAAAAAGCTTTGGGCGGCGGCCGGCGTTCTATGCGCGGCTTTTTTTACGGCCTCCGCTTTCGACACCGCGCTTTACAAGAACTACCTGGAGAATAAATACCTGTTCGCGGTCCCGCTGGTTTGCGTCGTTGCTTTCATCTTTGCGCGGCTGCTGTCCGGTAAGCGGCCGGACAGGGCGTTCCTGTCATCCATGGTTTCCATCGCGTCCCTGGCGGCTTTCGGCGTCATAGGACTTTATCCGGCGCTGCTGCCTTCTCGTTCGGATCCTTCCTTCAGCGTCACCATTTACAACGCGGCGTCCGGTCCTTATACTCTCAGGATCATGGCCGCGGTGACGGCGGCGTTCCTGCCTTTGGTCATAGCCTATCAGTTTTGGGTATACCGCCTGTTCCGGGCGCCGTTGACCGCCGAAGAGCTGGCAAAAAGCGGACTGCACTATTGAGAGCTTCGCACCCCGCTGTAAAACCGTAACATCACCCCTCCAGCTTTACCCCGCCGCCATCCTTCCAATATCGAACATTATGGGCCAAAAAATCCGGACCCGTTGCGGCAGGCGCCGGCGCGAAGTCGCCGGGCCGGCCGCAAAGCGGGTTGTGCGGCTTCGGGGTTTTATATTAACATATACCTTTCTAGCGGAGGTCCATGAATATTAAATTCTGGGGCGCCAGGGGAAGCGTCCCGGTGTCCGGCAGGCAGTATAATATTTACGGCGGCAGCACCGCCTGCGTGGAGGTGCGTTCCGAAAACGACGATCTTATAATCATAGACGCCGGCACCGGAATACGGGCTCTCGGCAAAGAACTGCTGAAAAAGCCGCACAATAAGTTTACGATGTTCTTTACGCACTCCCACTGGGACCATGTGATAGGCTTTCCGTTTTTCGCTCCGATTTACCGCAAAAAAACCAGGATCCGCATGTTGGGGTGTTCTTTTTCTTCCGATCCCGTCCGCGAGATAGTCGCCAAAACCATGCAGCCGCCGGGCTTTCCTGTGAAGTTTTCGGAGATCTCCGCCAAATTCGAATTCGCGTCGGTCTGCTCCACCGGCTGGGAGATAGGCCCTATGACCATAATGCCCATAGAATTGAGCCATCCCAATCAGGGCCTTGGCTACAAGTTCCGGGAGCGCGGCCGGACCTTTGTCTTCCTGACCGATAATGAGCTCGCTTTTAAGCACCCCGGCGGCAGGACCGTGGACGATTATGCCGCCTTTTCCCGCGGCGCGGACCTGTTGGTGCACGACGCCGAATACACCGACGCCGAATATCCGAGGCGCAGGACCTGGGGCCACTCCACTTACCGCCAGGCGCTGGACCTGGCCCTTAAAGCGGGGGTGAAAAGGCTGGGATTTTTTCATCATAATCAAGACCGGACCGATAGGGACATCGAGCGGATCCTGGTCCTGTGCCGCAAGCGGATCAAGGCTCTGGGCTCGGCGCTGGCCTGCTTCGCGGTCAAAGAAGGCCAGGAGATACGGCTCGCCTGATCCTTTGGACGGCGGGAATGTTTTATGAGGAATCCGCCCGAAGGGCGTTAATTACGAGGTGCATACGAGTATGAAATTCGGTATTTATACGGTTTGGCTCGATCCTTCCTTTTACATAGCCGCGGCCGTGTTCGCGTTCTCTTTGTTCCTCCTGGTGTTTTCGATAAGAAAATATCTGGGCATAAAGAACAGGTCCGATTATGAAGAGGCGGGCAATGAAGCCGTAGAAGTCCAGGGCGAACTGCCCCTGGCCGCCGCTCCGGCTCCCGCCGGGCACGAGGCAAAAGAGCCGGACGCGCCCGCGTCCGCCGCCGGCGAGGCCCCGTCAGGCGCCCCTTCCCGGGCCGAAGAATTCGTGAAGGGCCTTTATGCCAGCCTTGCCAGCCTGGACGGCCGTGTTAAGAATATCGAGGCCGATCTCTCCCGGTCCAGGATCAACCGGGATTTTACCGTGAAATTCCTGGAGGATATCGTTTCGGATTTCGACGCCCTGGATAAGACCAAGATCAGGTCCCGCATCGAATATCTGCTGTCCGACCTTAAAAAATCCTGAGTTCGTTCAAGTGAAAATACAAAAACTTTTTTTATATCTGGCGCCGGCGTTCTTAGGCGGCGGCGTCTGCGGCGCGGAGTTGTTCCCTCCGAACGCCTTCTCCGATTCCGCCCGCGGCGTCACCTCCGCCTCCTTCCTCAAATCACCCGCCTCGGCGAGGCTTGCCGCGCTGGGTTCGGGAGGAGGAGCCGTCAGGGGGCCGGACGCTTTTTTTTGCAACCCGGCCGGGACCGCCTATCTGCCTCGCGGTTCTTCGGCCCTCCTGCTCGGTTACGACACCCTTCTGGAAGGCTCCGGCCGTACGGCTTTCGCGGGGCTTACGGGCCTGAAGAACGGCGCGCTTGGAATAGGAGCGCTTTATCGTTACGAGACCGGCCTGAAAAAATACGACGATTTCGGCAACGAGGCCGGCGGCCTGGAGGCGTACGACGCGGCTTTTATAGGTTCCTACGGGAGGCGGTTCGGCTGGGGCGCCGCCGGGCTTGCGGTTAAATATCTCCGCTCAAAACTTTATGACCGCTCCGCCGGGAGCGCCGCGCTGGACCTGGGAGCGCTGATCAAGGACGGAGGCAACGGCGCAGCCGAGTTCGCCCTTTTCGCGCGCAATTTCGGGCTGCCCCTGAAGCTCGGTTCCGCGGCCGGGCCGCTGCCTTTTGAGCTTGGCGGAGCTCTAAGTTTCCGCTATACGCGGCAGTTCAGCCTTTTGATCGACGGGCGCGCGCCCGTAGACCATTCCCCCTATCTTATCCTGGCCGGGGAATACGGCTTCCCGTCCGCCGCGGGGTTGTGCCTGCGCGCCGGGCTGAATTTTAAAAATTACGGCGACCTTGGACTTATGGGAGCTTTTACCGGCGGGTTCGGCGTCAAGCTCGGCGCCGCCGGCCTGGATTACGCTTTCGCGCCTTACGGCGATCTCGGCGTTACGCACAGGCTGACGCTCGGCTGGGGTTTCGGCCCGGAGAAGAGCGGCCCTGCGGACGCAGGGACGGCCGGGCCCCTCTCTTCGGCGGCGCGCGGTCCTGAAAAGCTGTCCGCGGCCGTGGCCACTTTCGACGCCCTAGGCGGGACGACGGACATGGAGGCCCGGCAGTTTTCCGACATGCTTGAGGCCGAGCTTTTGAAGGCCGGCGGGTTCAGCCTGGTGGAGCGGACCAAACTGGATTTTATCCTGGCCGAGAAGAAGCTCATTTCCTCCGGGCTTAAGGAGCCGGAGCGGTCCGGGGAACTGGCGAAGCTGGTGGGCGCCGGCGCCGTTTTATACGGTTCGGTCTCAAAGGAGAAAAAAGGCTATCTCATCGCCGTCAAACTGGCGGACGCGCGGACCGGAGAGATCCTGGCCGCTGAAAGCCGGAACGCGGAAGATATTTATTTTTTCAAGCAGACCGCCAGGGACCTTGCGGAAAGGCTGTCCGCCTATTGAGCGGTTAAACCGGGAGCCGGTCGGTTTCCGCGGCGGCGGTGGTCTGCGGCTCCACGGCCTGTTCGGACTCCAGCACAACGGGGATCTCGCGGCGCGTCTTGCCCCGCAGGATGGAGAAGGTTACGGTTTCGCCCGGCATGAACGCGTGCAGCCGGTGCAGGAATTCCTCCACCGAGTCTACAGGCGCGGCGCCGATCCCCGTGATGATGTCGTCAAGTTCCAGGCCCGCTTTCTTAGCCGGCGAGCCCGGGTACATTTGCAGGACGGTCAGTTTCGGGTTTATTGAAACCCCCAGCCAGGGAGCGTCCAGATTTTTAATTTTAAGATATTGCTTCCAGGCCTGGATTATGTCCTCAGCTATAATGCCGAGCGCCATGCCCTCGGACCCGCCGGACCGGCTTAAGATCTCGGTGTCCATCGCCACTACGGTTCCATTGAGCGTCATCAGCGGCCCTCCCGAGTTGCCGGGATTGACGGCCGCGTCCGTTTGCAGCAGCGTTACATAATCGTTTTTACGGTCAAGGCCGCTGACAATGCCCCTGCTCACGCTGAATGGAAGCCCCAAAGGATAACCCATAGCCATGACTTCCGTGCCCAGTACGATATTCGCGCTGGGCTGCAGCGGCAGTGCTTTCCACCCCCTCTTGACGGGCGGGAGCTGGATAAAAGCGATATCCTTTTTCATCGGTGTGCCTTTCGCGAGCAGGATGCCCTGGCGTGATTCTCCGTCCGGGGTAACGACGGCGACCGATCCGCCCGCCTGAACATTTTCCACGACATGCGCGTTCGTGGCCACGATTCCGGACGGCAGCATAATAAATCCCGAACCCATGCCTCCTCCCGGACCCGCCGGGGTAACGATCTGGACCACGGAGGGCATAGCCTGCTGGATGACCCTTTCCTTGCTGAATTTAACCTGGGCGTGCCGGATGATAACGGGATACTCCGCGGGCTGCTGGGCGCGAAAAGATTGAAGCGACTGCGAGAACGCCTCGTCCGAGCTCGGGACGGCCTGGGCGGCGCCGGCGCACGGCCGGTAAACGGAAAGACCCAGGATCGCGGAGGTTATAACAAGGTTCATGGTTCTCATAATGTTCGTCTCCTGCCCGTCGGACCGTATTTAAAGTATAACGCAAGGGCGCGGGTCTACCAAGGGCTGATGGGCTGAAAAAAGAAAGGCATAGTGCTCAGGAAAAACTACCCGAAAGGCCCGGATCTTTCGGCCCCATAAGCACTTGTACGCGCATCCGGCTTCAGGTAAGCTGTGAGAACGGCGGCCTTTGACCGGAGGAAGAAATTATGCGCTTTCTTTTATTCGTTGTTTTGATCCTGCAGCAATCCGCGGCGGTATTCGCTTTTACGGAAGTTGAAAAGAGACGCCTGGTGCTGGACGCCAAAAAAAGGGCCGACAGTTATATCGCCGCGGCGGTCAGGTATCTGGATGAAAATTACGGCCTTGAGGCCGGAATGTCGTCTCCTATAATCCGCTATACTATACTACAGGACAGGCTTAAAAACCCAAATTGGAATTTTGTCCTGCAATCGGAGGCCGATCCCGTCCGTGCGAACTACTGTGAGAATGGACAACGCGGGTCGGCTTATTATGACGGGACCATAACAGTGGTCTGCGACAGGGCTTTTGATTCCCGTGACGATTCGGCGCTGGTGAATTATATATTGCATGAAGAAGTCCATGCGGCGCAGGCCCACGATTTCGGCGCCCTTTCAGGCGATGATGAATGTGAGGCGACAGAAATGGCCGGAGTCACTATGCTTCTTTCCGGCAATTACATGATCAGCAACGATTATCTCCTGTTCGGGCGCTGCGCGAATGTTTCGCGGGTATTGAGGACCGTTCAGGATGATTTTAAAAAACACTCCGTTCCACTGGCCGCGGGACAGTTCCTGACCGTGGATAAAGGTCTTGCCATGCGGGATGTGCGGCCGTTCATGGGTTCCTATCTGCCCTTGATCTCTTCGGAAGACGATCTGGTCGAGCAGCTCCGGAAAGCGGGGCGTTGGCGCATCGGTGAGATCAGCGACGAGGCCGGTACGGCGTCAAAGATCAAAAATATAGTGCTGCAGGCGCAGGGATCCGGGCTGCGGTATGAGCTCCTCCTGTCCACTTACGGCCTGGAAATCTACGCCGATGATTTTGAAAAAGCTTTCAGCCGCAAAGTAAAGATCACCCCCTCGCCGTCGTGAATGCCGTAACGCTATCCGGTGACATAATACCTTGACTGTTATTTCAGGGAGAAACACGTTCAACCTAATTGCACGCGCTCAGCGCGCATCCGTGCGCGGATGCGCTTCAGCATGGCGGCGTGGATCCTGCCGTTGGTCGCAAGCGTCTGCGCTCCGTAGTCCTCCGGCTTTTCCCACGGCTTTCCGGAAAAATCCGTCACTTTCCCCCCCGCTTCTTCCACCAGCAGCCGGCCCGCGGCCACATCCCAGGGCTTCAGGCCGAATTCCCAGTAGCCGTCCGTACGGCCCGCGGCCAGCCAGGCCAGGTCAAGAGAGGCGGAACCCATCCTTCTGACATCATGGGCGAGCCGCATGAACTTTGAGAAGAACGCGCAGTAGAAATCCGCTTTTTGGGCGCGATCGTACGGGAATCCGGTCACAAGGAGCGCGTCGGCCAGTTTCGGGGTCGCGGAAACTTTGAGCCGCACGCCGTTCAGAAAAGCGCCGCTTCCGCGCCCGGCCAGAAAAAGTTCGTTCCTGAAAGGATCGAAGACTCCGCCGGCCAGGACCTGTCCGCCGGCGAGAAAGCCGATGGAAACGGCCGCGACCGGGAAAGTGTGGGCGTAGTTCGTGGTGCCGTCGATCGGGTCTATGATCCAGAGCGGACCCTTGAGCTGTTCCGGGGCGGACAAAGCGCCGGCTAAACCCTCTTCCTCCGCCAGGAAAGCGTGGCCGGGGAAGGCCTTTTTTATGACGGCAATGACCGCTTTCTGGGATCTGAGGTCCGCTTCGGTTAGAAGGTTGGCCCGGCCCTTCAGTTCGTAGCTTACCCGCCCGAAATAGCGTTTCATTACGTCACCGCCGGCTTTCAGGGCTTTTTTAAGAACGGCAAGAGTCGTTTTACAACCTTTTGGTCCCATAAAAGTTCTCCATGGCCAACCTGGCGGCGGCGTATTCCGCAGTGCGCTTAAGAGCCGTGAACGCCAGCCTGACGGAGGCGAACCGCCCGCGCGCCCGGACGATGAACTTCCTCCTAAAAAAAGCATTCTGCATCAGCCCTCCGGTCAACGCCACTTTGAGCGGCATGCCGGCCGTCCGGTTTTCCGCCGCATTGTGTTTTTTTACAGCGCAGGCCAGCAGGTTTGAAAGGTGCACATGGGCCTTGTGGACAAGTTCGACGGCCTCCGTATCTCCGCTCTCAGCGTTATTTATCACCATCGCGGCATAAGCGGCCCTGTCCCGGCGGCTCATGGTTTTTTTATCCGTTTTGGCCTTTTTAAGGAACCTGGTGCCGATCCAGAGGCCGGAACCGGGGTCCCCTCCGGCCGGACCGTGCCCGCCTATTTTTTTAAAGCGGCCGTTCCGGTGTTTCATGAAGACCACCGAACCGGTGCCGGCTATGAGCAGGATGCCGTGTCCGTCGCCGTGGGCGGCCAGGTAGGCGGCTTGGGCGTCCGAGATCACATCCAGCAGGTTGACCTTGCCCTTGAGTTTTTTAAGCAGGAACGGTTTTTTCCATTTTTTGGTCATCGCGCCGCGCGTGGCTATGACCACCGGGACATGGGGTTCCAGCCTCCAGTCGGCCGCGGTCTTTATCAGCAGGGCGGGCAGGTGTTTTATATGGGCGGTCGGGTGCGCGATCTTTTTCAACTCGGAGCCACGGCCGTTTATCAGCACTATCCTTGTGCGGGTGCCGCCTCTGTCCACGCCAGCCGCCAGACGGCGGGTAATTCGATGTTTTTTTGAGGACATAACAGGCTTAAGGCTGAAAGCCGGACCGCCGCCCCCTGGATCACGGGAATTGACTGAAACTCAGGATAAATGATAGCATATGAGGGCGGAATTTTGAACCGGCCTTTTATGATAAGACAGTCCGAAGAAGTTACGCTAGCCTCCGTTCTTAAAAGCGATTTTATTTTTTTTCTTAAGGGCAGACCTTCCAGGGAAGAAGTGGTCAAGCTTCTTACGGACGGCCTTTATCCGCAGGTCAGGGCCCTTATCACCGCCAAGGCGCTTTACGACAAAGTTACCGAAGTGGAAAAACTTAATAATGTGCTTGAGACCGGGTTTTATATCCCCCACGCCAAATTGGCGGAGATCGACCGTTTTTATACCGCTCTCGCCGTGATCCCGGAGGGCTCGCCTGACGCCAAATCCGGGATAACCGTAAGAGCGGCGCTCCTGCTTCTGACCCCCAATAAGCCTGTTTTTTTCCAGAAACACCTTAACATGCTCTCCAAGCTTTCCAGGCTTTTCCAGCCGGTATTTATGGATTCCATCGCGGCCATGAAAGACCGCGTACGGGTCCATGAGGCCATCGGTAAGCACGAATAATCTCCGCCTTTTCGGCTTAAGCACCGGCTCATCGGCGTGGACCGCGCCGCCGTTATGTTATAATTTGTGGTACGCATATGAACCCTCCCGCCCCTTTTCCGCGCTTCAAACATGTGCTGGTGCTCAGCACCGCCATGCTCAGTTTTATTTCATTCTGGAAAGCCGCTTCCGTGGTCCTGTGCGACATGGGGTCCAGCGCCTACTACGCCGGCGGTATAGCCATGAACGCCTTCGGACCGGCGTTCCCCTGGTATGTGCTGTCAGTAATGATCTTTTCCGGCCTGATGCTGATGGTCTATGTGGAATCCTGCGCCATGTTCGTGCGGGGCGGGGTTTATAAGGTCGTCAATGAGGCCATGGGACATTCCATGGCCAAGGTCTCGGTTTCCGCGCTGATGTTCGATTACATGGTGACCGGCCCGGTCAGTTCCGTGTCGGCCGGTTTATATGTTTCGAGCCTCCTTTATAACATCCTGCCGCTGGCGCATATCAGTTGGCATGTTCCTCATAAACTTTTCGCCGTGCTCTTCGCCGTTACCGTGACGGCCTTCTTCTGGCGCGAGAACATCAAAGGCGTGGAGGAATCCACCGAGAAGAATTTTAAGATCATGGGGTTTGTGACGCTGGTGGGAGCGGTGCTCATAATCTGGTCGCTGGCCACGGTGTTCAGCCGCGGTTTCAAGCTGCCGCCTTTCGACCTGAAGTTCACGCCGGCCTCGCTGGGCTGGATGGCCGATTTTCCGTATCTTCAAACTATAGGACTGGTCGGCGTGTTTATGGCCTTCGGGCATTCCATCCTGGCGCTCAGCGGCCTTGAGACCCTGGCCCAGGTTTACCGGGAGATAGAGGACCCGAAGATAAAAAACCTTAAAAAGGCCGCGTTCTCCGTTTTTCTCTTCAGCCTTGTTTTCACCGGAGGCCTGACCTTCCTGGCTTCTTCCATAATCCCGCCGGACCTGATCGGCGGCAAATACCTGGATAATCTCCTGAGCGGCCTGGCGCTTGAGCTTAACGGCCCTTACTGGGCCAGGCTTGCGCTTCAGTGTTTCGTGGTCGTTTCCGGCAGCCTGATGCTGGTGGGCGCGGTCAACACTTCGATGGTGGGGTCCAACGGCGTGCTCAACCGCGTGGCCGAGGACGGCATCCTGCACGACTGGTTCCGCCACCTGCATAAAAAGTACGGCACCACCTATCGCATGATAAATATGGTGGCCGTCATCCAGATCGTCGTGATAATCCTGTCCGGAGGCGATATTTACCTGCTGGGCGAAGCTTACGCTTTCGGCGTCCTGTGGAGCCTGGTCTTCAAGACGCTGTCGATGATAATTCTCAGGTTCCGGGACGATATTCCCAGGGACTGGATGTTCCCCTTCAACATAAAGATAGGCAAGGTCTATTTCCCGGTCGGCATGTGCGTGGTTTTTCTGATCCTGATCACGGCCAGCCTGGTGAACCTGATGACAAAGCGGATCGCCACGGTTTCCGGCGTCGCCTTTACCATCGTGTTCTTCGCCGTCTTTCAGATCTCGGAGCGCATGAACCGGAAAAAAGCGCAGCTTTACATGCCGGACGACGATTCGGAAGAAAAACTGAACATGCGCAAAGAGGCGGATATCGCCACCATACTCCCCGAACTGGATAAAGCCAGGAAAATCCTGGTCCCGGTAAGGAACCCGAACAATCTTGTGCATTTGAAGAGCGTCCTTGAGACCGCGGACGATGAAACCACCGATATCATAGTGCTGGCCGCCAAGATCTCCAAGGGTATACAGCTTGAGGGCGAGTCCGGCGACATAACCCCGGAAGACAAAGACCTCTTCACTTCGGTGGTCCTGCTGGCCGAAAAGTACGGTAAAACGGTGAAGCCGATGCTTGTGTTCTCCAATGACCCGTTCTATTCCATCGCGCAGGTGGCGCAGGCGGCGGGCGTGGCTGAAGTGGTCATGGGTGTGTCGGGCACCACTGGAGCGGAAGTACAGCTGGAGCGCCTGGCCATGGCCTGGGGTATGCTGGAGAAAAAAGACAGCGCCCATTCGGTGCTGGCCAAAGTGGTGTGGGAAGGACGGGAGCTGTCGTATAAACTATAGTTCGAGGGCTGATCTTATGGCTATAAAAAGGATCTGCAAATACGGCGAGAGCGTATTGGAAAAAAAGACCCGCAGGGTGGAGTTGAGGGAGTTTAAGAAAGACCTGCCGGACATCATAAAGGACATGTTCGAGACCATGGACGCCGTGGGCGGCCTGGGCCTGGCGGCCAATCAGATAGGCCTGGACCTGGCCCTGGCGGTGATAAAGATAAAAAAAGAGGGAGAGGAGGATCTCCGCATCGTGCTAGTCAATCCGGAACTCGCGGAGAAATCCGGCTCGATGGCGGAAGAGGAGGGCTGTCTTTCCTTCCCCGGCCTGTTCGCGAAGGTGAAACGGTTTTCAAAGGTCAAAGTGCGCGCGTTTAACGAAAAAGGGCTGCCGATAGAGATCAACGCCGAAGGTTTGTTCTCCAAGGCGCTTCAGCACGAAATAGACCATCTTGACGGCGTGGTGTTCATCGACCGCCTGCCCTTTATCACGCGCATGAAGCTTAAGCCCCTTTTGATGAAGCTCAGACGCCAATGGAAGAAGATCGACGAGAGCAGGATGTCCGCTCCCCGGTCCCGCGCTTGAACGATGTCCAGACTTAAGATCGTATTTCTGGGAACGCCTGAGATCGCGTGTCCTTTCCTGACCCATATAGCCGCGCTCGGCCATTCGGTGGCCGGCGTCATTTCCCAGCCGGACCGGCTTCAGGGCCGTGGAATGAGGCTCTGCTGCCCCCCCGTCAAAAATACGGGCGGAGAACTGGCGCTGGAAGTTTTTCAGCCGCGTTCCGGCGAAGAACTCTCCTTGGTCCTGTCCGAACTTAAACCCGACCTCGGCGTCGTAGTGGCCTACGGGCGGTTGATAAAAAAAGAGGCTCTCGCTATTCCGGCTCTCGGTTTCATAAATGTGCATTTTTCCCTGCTTCCCGCGTATCGCGGCGCCGCGCCGGTCCAGTGGGCGCTGATCAACGGCGAGCGGTCGACCGGCGTAACGGTATTCTGGCTGGATGAAGGGCTGGATACCGGGCCTGTGCTGGCCTCAAAGGAGGTCCCGGTAGCGAACGAGGATTACGCGCCCGACCTCTTTAAAAAAACCTCAGCCGCGGGGCTGGAGCTTTTAAGCGGGTGCCTCGCGGAGATCTCCGCCGGGCGGATGACGAAGATCCCCCAGGCCTCCCCGGGCACGTTCGCGCCCAGGCTGACGCCCGCCGATACGCGGCTGGATTTTACCCGGACCGCCTCCGCCGTCCGCAATCTGGTCCGCGGACTCGCAGCCGGGCCGCGCGCGAGGTTCAAGCTGACGGTCAATGGGCGTCCGATCTCGGTCCAGGTCCTGAGGTGCTCGCTGCCCGGCGGCCGCGGCGCCCGGACGGACCGGCCGGGCGTCATAACCGCGATTGAAAGGGAACGGGGCTTTTATATACAATGTAGCGACGGAGAACTGCTTGTGGAAGAGGTCCAGCCGGAGGGAAAAAAGCCGATGAAAGCGCTGGATTTTCTGAACGGCGCCCGGCTCGGCCCCGGCGACGCGGCGCAATAGCGGCGCGGGAATGCGTCGGACAAACAAGCTTTGAGGATCCGCGATAACGGGCGTGCCGTACAGGAGATATTTTGTGAGCATAAAAGAATTTTTCGACAAACATTTTTCCGATACGGAAGAGTCTTTTGTCAATCCGAGCTTTATCCTTAAGATCGCCTCGGTGGCCCTGGCCCTGTTCTTCCTCACTTATTTTTTATTCTCCTGGACCATGGACACGGTCGTGCACAACCGGAAGGAAGTCATCGTGCCCGACATCCAGGGCAAATCGGCCGCCAACGCGCTCCAGCTTGTCAGCGAGAGCGACCTGGCTATGAAGATCGAAGGCTATGAATTCAACGAATCCGTGCCCATCGGCACCGTTCTCAGGCAGGCGCCTTCGGCCGGGACCACCGTGCGGGAAGGAAAGATCGTAAAGGTCGTTTTCAGCCAGGGAGGAGAATCTGTTTTCACTCCTAATCTCATAGGCCTGCCGCTTCGCAACGCCGAGCTTCTCCTGCGCCAGCGGTCCCTCCTGTTGGGCGAGGTCAGCGAGTCCTATTCCCTTAAGGCCGAAAAAGGCGCCGTCCTTTCGCAGGAACCGAAGTCCGAGATGAGCGTCCCGAAGAATACCATGGTTGCGGTGGCGGTGTCGGCCGGAGAACCGCCGGCCGGCATAGTTCTGATGCCGGATTTCAGGCAGAGGAAAATAGACGAAACCGCCCAGTGGGCTTCCGACAATAAGCTGGCGGTGAAAACCGTGGAGGACGCGGGTTCCCTTTTCCCCGGCGGCACGATCATAGATCAGTCCCCCGCGGCGGATACCGTAATTTCGGCCGAATCGGCCGTCAGGTTCACCGTGAGTTCCCGCAAGGCCGCCGGCGGGCAGGAAGAAAAAGAATTTCACATCCGTTACGAGGTGTCCCAGAGCGGTTCGCAGAGGCATGTCCGGATCGTGGCCGTGAGCAAACGGGGCGACCGGGAGATCTTCAACGGCCTCAGGGACCCGGGTTCCAGGATAGATTTAACGGTGCCCTACGGCGGAGCGGACAAGATCAGGATCTTCATCAACGGCATCCTGGTGGAAGAGCGCGAAGTAAAATAAAAATTTTTCGGCAAGATTTTTACCAGGGCTCGATAATGGCGATAAAAACTAACGTTCTCCCGGTCCCCGGCGGACGCCCGTGCATAGTGCCTTCGGTGCTTTCAGCCGATTTTGCGTGCCTTAAAAAAAGTCTGAGAGGGCTGGCCCGTTACGCCGGCTGGGTGCAGCTGGATGTGATGGACGGACATTTCGTGCCCAACTTAAGTTTCGGGCCTCATGTGGCGCGGGGGCTGGCGGCCGCGACGCCGCTGGCGCTGGACGCCCATCTCATGGTGGAGCGTCCGGGTATGTTCATAAAACCTTTCGCCGACGCAGGCGCGGGCCTCGTTACGGTCCATCTGGAAGCCGGGGACGACATAGGCGCCTGCCTTAAACAAATAAGATCCCTGGGCCTGAAAGCCGGGCTTGCGCTGAAGCCCAAAACCCCCCTCTCCCGCGCTTTGAAATATTTAGGGGAGCTGGACCTGCTCCTCCTGATGACGGTGGAACCTGGTTTCGGCGGCCAGTCTTTCATGCGCGGGGTCCTGCCCAAGATCTCCGCCGCGCGCCGCGCGATCTCGGACCTGGGCCGGCCGGTGTGGCTGCAGGCGGACGGCGGAATAAACGAGGACACCGCGTTCGCGGCAGTCGGAGCCGGGGCGGATTCCCTTGTAATGGGCAGCGCCGTTTTTTCAAACCCGGACCCCGCCGGGTTCGTTCGAAAACTGAACATCAGGCTGAGACGCCATGAGCAAAAAAATACTGATCGTTGAGGATGAGGAACTTATAGCCAAGGTGCTTTCGATGCGTCTTGAAGGCCTCGGTTATAAGGTCGTCACCGCCGCCGACGGAGAGGAAGGGCTCGAGCTGGCCAGGAAGGAACGGCCCGACCTGGCCATTCTGGACATCGGCCTGCCGCGCATAGACGGGAACACCCTTTGCGAACTTATAAAGAACGACCCGGCCACCGGAGATATCAAGATCATAATGCTTACCGGCATGAAGCTGGTCGGGGACATGGAGACCTCCTTCAATTCAGGGGCGGAGGTCTATGTGACCAAACCTTACGAATGGCCGCGCCTCCTGGGCCACATAAAAAAGCTTTTGGGCTAGCGCCGAAATATCGTATAATATCCCTGACTACTCAGGTTATTTAGGCTGCACAGGCCGCCGCCGGCGTTCCAGCGGGCCGCAGGTGCCGGCGGCCTGTTCTCCTGAGCAGGGATGCTTTCGGCTAATTTCATCTCAATGATGATTCCAGTCAGTTTAGGAGGACGAGTATGGCAGTTGTTTTAAGGCTTCAGAGAGTAGGCAAAAGGACGCAGCCGCATTACCGGATCGTGGCGATTGAAAAGACCAGGGGTCCGCATGGCGCTCCGCTTGAAATTATCGGGCATTATAACCCGAAAGCGGAAAAGGACGCGGAAAAAGTTTCTTTCGACATGATCAAGCTTGACCGGTGGGTCAAAGCCGGCGCAAAGGCTTCCGAGACCCTAGGGTCGCTGATCACCAGGGCGCGGAAGGCCGAAAAGGCCGCGAAATAAGGACAGGAAAAGAACTATGAAAGAGGTCCTGGTTTATCTGATAAATTCTCTGGTCGACGAGCCGGGCGCGGCCAGGCTGTCCACCAATGTGGACGGTAATGTCGTGCGCTTTAAGCTTACCGTGGCGCCGTCGGATCGCGGCAAGATAATCGGCAAGGAAGGCCGGGTGGTTAAATCCATCAGGACCATCCTGCAGACTTCCGCCGCCAGAGAAAATAAAAAAGTGTTCCTAGACATAATTTAATGCGCATAGACGTCGTAACGCTGTTCCCCTCTATGGTGGACGCTCCGCTTTCGGAGAGCATAGTCGGAAGGGCCCGCGAGGCGGGCCGGCTGAAACTGGGTTTTTCCAATCCCAGGGATTTCGCCGGAGACCGGCACGGAACGGTGGACGACAAGCCTTACGGCGGCGGGACCGGCATGGTCATGATGGCCGAGCCCGTTTATAAAGCCCTTAAAAAAGTGTCGAAAAAGGGCTCGCATGTGATAGTGCTCACGCCCAAAGGCGAACGGTTCGACCAGCGTCTGGCGCTTGAGCTGGCGGCGAAGAAACACCTGGTGTTCATCTGCGGGCATTATGAAGGCCTCGACGAGCGCGTGAACAGCTGCGCGGACCGGGAACTGTCGATAGGCGATTATGTGCTGACAGGCGGCGAGCCGGCCGCGGTGGCGGTAATAGACGCCGTTACGCGGCTCCTGCCCGGCGTGTTGAAAAAAGACGACGCCACGGTCAATGAAACTTTTACGGAGGGGCTGCTTGAAGCTCCTCATTACACCAGGCCCGGAGTCTGGCGCAGAATGAAGGTGCCGGAAGTCCTGCTGAGCGGCGACCACAAACGGATCGCCGAATGGAGGGCTTCCGCCGCCAGGGACCTGACCGGCAGGAAAAGGCCTGATTTGCTTAAGAAAGAAAAACTGGAGGAAGTATGAAGAACATAGAAGCGCAGCTTGGGATGAAGAACGAAAAATTTGATTTCAGGACCGGGGATACCATAAAGGTGTTCACGAAAGTCGTAGAAGGCGACAGCGAGCGCGTCCAGGTTTTTGACGGCGTTCTCATGGGCAGGAGAGGTTCCGGCATCTCCGAATCCTTCACCGTGCGCAAGATCTCCTACGGCGTGGGCGTGGAGAGGGTTTTCCCCGTGCATTCCCCCCGCATAGACAAAATAGAACTGGTGAAGACCGGCAAAGTCCGCCGCGCCAAGATCTATTATCTCCGCGAACTGTCGGGCAAGTCGGCCAGGCTTGAAGAAAAAACCGAGGCCCTGGAGACCGCGGCCGCCCCCGCGGTTCCGGCGCCCGTCCAGGTTCCGGCCCAGCCCCAGGCCCCGGCGGCCAAGTAAGCCGGCCGGGCCGTTGCCCGTAGGCCGGGGATTCTTATTGTTTTCGTTTTAACCAGGCCACCTGAGCGATCGTGTGCCACTTTTAAAATTCGACCTTTCTATCGCGGAGCGGAGCGGCCCGGCTTATCTCATCGGCATCGATGAAGCCGGCAGGGGGCCTCTGGCGGGTCCCGTCGCCGCGGCCGCGGCCTATATCCCGCCCGCCGCCTACCCGTATCTTAAAGAAGTGAACGACAGCAAGAAGCTGAGCGAAAAAAAGCGCGAGGCCCTGCTGTCCGTCATGCGCGCCGCCGGGGTCCGGTTCGGTTTCGGTTCCGCTTCGGCCGGTGAGATAGACGGACTGAACATCCTTAACGCTTCTTTCTCCGCCATGCGCGCCGCCGCGGGCCGCCTGGTCCGCGGACTGGGCGCCGCGGAGCGGGACATCCTGGTCCTGGTGGACGGGCCGCATAAGATCCGCGGCCTTTCCTTCGTTCAGGAGGCGGTCGTGGACGGGGACGCAAAATCACTTTCCATCGCGGCGGCGAGCATCTTCGCCAAAGTGATCAGGGACCGTTGGATGCTGGCGTTGGACCGCCGCTGGCCGGGTTACGGTTTCGCCGGCCATAAGGGTTACGGTACCAAAGCCCATATGGAATTTCTCAGCAGTCTGGGCCCCTGTCCGGAACACCGGCGAAGCTTCGCTCCCGTGAGAAAGGCTTTGACGGAGGCCGCGTGAGTCCGGATCCGGGTTTGCCGGCCGAGGACGCGGCGGCCGGATATTTAAGGTCCCGCGGCTACAAAGTGCTGGACCGCCGCTGGGCCTGCCCGCTGGGCGAACTGGATATCGTGGCTTTTGATTCCGGTACGCTTGTTTTTGTGGAAGTAAGGTCCCGCTCCGCCTCCACGTACGGCTCGCCGGCGGAGACCGTGACGAAAGCCAAACAGAAGAAAGTGATCAAGGCCGCGCTGACTTATCTCAAGGCGAAGGCTCTCGCGCCGGAAACCGTGCGCTTTGATGTGATAGTCTTTGAAGGAGGGACCGCGGCGCCCGAACATATAATCAACGCCTTTCAGGCGGACGGATATACTTTTTAACGGAGATGATTTTATGCAGCAGGACAACCCCGTAACTAACGTCGCAAAAACCTCGGCCTGGCTTAAGTCCCGGATCGGAAAATTCAGGCCCGTGGCGGGCATCATTGCAGGCAGCGGTCTGGCGGATTCCTTGCCGGAGCTGGCGGATAAAATTTCCATTCCCTATGCCGCCATTCCCAACTTCCCCCGGACCACCGTCGTCGGCCACAAGGGAGAGCTGATCTTCGGCCGCCTGCACGGCAAGGATGTGGTCGTTATGCGCGGCCGCTTTCATTATTATGAGGGCCGCCACCTCAATTTTATCGCCTTCCCCGTGCGCGTACTGGCGTTTTTGGGCGTCAAATCCCTCATCGTTACCGCGGCCGTGGGTTCGCTCAGGCCTTCGCTGCGTCCCGGCGATCTGCTGATCCTGAAGGACCACATCAATTTTATGGGGGCCAATCCCCTTATGGGCAACTACGACCGGCTGTTCGGCGAGATGTTCCCCGACATGAATGAACCCTACGACGCGGCCTTGCGCAAGGACGCCCTTGCGGCCGCCCGCAAACTGAAGATCCCCGCGCGCGAAGGCGTCTATATAGCGGTGACCGGCCCCTCCTACGAAACCCCGGCCGAGGTCCGGGTTTACCGGATGTTCGGCGGCTCCGTGGCCGGTATGTCGGTGGTGCCCGAGGTCATCGCGGCCCGCCAGCTGAAAATGAAAGTTCTGGGGGTCTGCTGGATCTCCAATTTCACCAGCGGTATTTCAAGGACGCCGCTCGCCCATGACGATGTGCTCGCGCTGGGCGGGAAGGTGTCCGTTAAAATGAAAGCCCTGCTGGACGCGGTAATGAAGTCCGATAATGTTTAGAGATCCGAGGAACTAATATGAGAATGCTCGACCTGATCCTAAAGAAACGCTCCGGCGGCGGACATGATTTTAAGGAACTGAAATTCATCGCCGACGGCGCGGCTTCCGGCGCTATTCCGGATTATCAGCTTTCCGCCTGGCTGATGGCCGCATTTTTTAATCCCCTCTCCGGCCGGGAGACGGCGGATTTTACCAGGGCCATGGCCCTTTCCGGTAAAAAACTGAACCTTAAGGCGCTGAAAGGCGGGCGGGTGGACAAGCATTCCACCGGCGGCGTCGGCGACGGGATTTCCCTGGCGCTGGCGCCCGTGGCCGCGGCTGCGGGCGTTATCGTGCCTATGATGAGCGGCAGGGGCTTGGGCCATACGGGCGGTACGCTGGATAAACTTGAAGCCGTCAGGGGATTTAAGGTGCGCCTGGGCGCCGGCCGGGTTTACAGGCAGCTCAAGTCCGCCGGGGTGTGCATGTTCGGACAGACGGCGGAGCTGGCGCCCAGCGATAAAAAGCTTTACGCTTTGCGCGACGCCACCTGCACCGTGGAATCCCTTCCTCTGATAGTGGCCAGCATTCTCTCCAAAAAATACGCCGAGGATATCACCGGCCTGGTAATGGATGTGAAATGCGGTTCCGGCGCGTTCCTCAGGGATTTCAAAAAAAGCCGCGAACTGGCCGCGGCCCTAATGGACACGGCCAAAATGCTCGGCATCCGCTGCGTGGCGGTGCTGACGGACATGGACGAGCCGCTGGGGCTGGCTGTCGGCAACGGCATAGAGATGGAACAATCCCTCAGGATCCTGCGCGGAGAAAAAGGCCCGGCCGATTTTATGGAAGTGCTGGAAGTCCTGTCCGGCTGGATGATCTATCTGGGAGGCAAAGCCCGGACGCCTGAAGAGGGCAGGGGCAAGGCCGCGGCGGTTATTTCCGACGGCTCCGCGCTGGGCAAAATGCGTCAGTTGATCCGCCGGCAGGGCGGAGATCCGCGCGTGGCGGACGATCCCGGCAAATATCTTCCCCGAGCCGGGCTGTCCGTCGAGGTCAATGCTTCCAAAGCCGGTTACCTGGCCGGGATGGATGCGCGCACCGTGGGCTACGCCAGCGTGGTGCTGGGCGCGGGCCGCGCCCGCGCCGAAGACCGCGTCGATCCCGGCGCAGGCATGGAGCTTTACAAGAAGACCGGAGACAAACTGGCAAAGGGCGATCCGATAGCCAGGCTCTACGCTTCGGACGCAGGCAAACTGAGGGAAGGCCGGAAAATGTTCGAAACCTCCCTTAAAATAGGGGCCAGGCCGCCCAAAAAAAAGCCGTTGATAATCGAAGTGATGGAGTAGCGCCGCCGTCCGTTCCCGTTGTCCGCTCTATACAGGAGCCCAGATGAACAAGAATGTCTTTATCTCCAAACATCCGCTGGTATTGGCCAAGATCGCCAAACTGCGGGACAAGAAGACCCCGGCGGCCGATTTCAGGCGCGTTATGAGCGAGATCGGCATGCTGCTCGCCCACGATGTGCTCGCGAACGCCGAAGTCGGGCCTTCCTGCGTGGATACGCCGCTTGGCCCCTGCAAAGCCATGACGCTCTCGCACGATATCATTTTTGCGGCCGTTCTGCGCGCGGGCCTGGGCCTGCTGGACGGACTCAGTAAGATCCATCCCGAAGCGCGCCTGGCCCATATCGGCATCTATCGCGACGAAGAGACGCTCAAGCCCGTGAAGTATTATGTGCGCCTGCCGGAGCGTATCGACGGCAGCCTAGTGGTCCTGATCGACCCCATGCTCGCCACCGGCGGTTCCGCGATGGAAGCAGTGGAGCTGCTCAAGGCGCGCGGCGCGAAGAAAATTTGTTTCATGGGGCTCATCGGCTCCAAAGACGGCGTAAAACGTCTGGCCTCCACGCACCCGGATGTCCCCGTTTATCTCGGCGCCGTGGATGAAAAGCTGAATAACGACGGCTATATCGTGCCCGGCCTTGGGGACGCGGGCGACAGGATGTTCGGAATACAATAACTATTTTTTCGCGTGAGGGTCGGTCATGCGCAGCAGGGTGGCGTAGTCCAGGATCTTTATGGCCTTGATCTCGCGCTTGATGAGTTTTTTCTTTTCAAGCTCGGCCAGCGTGCGGACCACGGTCTCCAGAGCGAGGCCCGTTATCTCCGCGATCTCCGTGCGTTTCAGGCCGTGTATGGCCGGCGCGGCGGTGTTCCTTGACTTATATGAGATGGCGTTTATGAGGGCCAGCGCCACTTTCGATTTGGCCGGTTTGTAAGCCGTCTCTTTCAGTTTGAGCTGCAGGGTCCGCACCTCATTGGCGACCGCGTGCAGCAGCGCCGGGTAGGTCCCGGGGAAGGCGTTAAGGAACCTGTTCAGAGTCCGGGTCTCTATAAAGGAAAGCGTGGTCGATCCCATGCTCCTTCCCGAGCACAGATATTTGTTCCGCGAAAAAAGCGCTATGTGGCCGAAGATCTCACCGGGATGGCGTATCCAGGTTATCATCTGGGAGCCTCTGGCGTCGGTGGAAAAGATCTTTACGCGCCCCCTGCAGACGACGAAAAGCCCCGCCGGCGTCTGGGATTCCGCATAGATCTCCTCTCCGGCCGTGAAATTAGCGGCCAGGCGGATAGTATCCCAGACTTTCTGGGCCGCCGGTTCCAGGTGATCGCAAAAACAGGATGATTTGAATTGACAGGAAAAGCAATTAGGCACAACCTTCTTTGTGTAACTGGTCATATCCCCCACTACCCGAGTTGATGTCGTATCCGGCCGTCGCCGCGTCGGGCTTTCAGCCCGGACTTCCATACGGCTAATACGCCAAATACCGTTATACCGGCCCCGTATTATTATTATAACATTTAAATACCGGCGGCTTGATAATTGATAAAATACCTTAATGTTCAAAGATCTCCGGTCGCTTGGAAAAGAGTCGGTCATCTACGGTCTTTCCACCGTCGGAGCCAGGCTGTTGAATTTTCTGCTGACGCCGTTCTACACCCACTACCTTTTGCCGGCGGAATACGGCGTGGTTGCCACGGTTTTCTCCTACATAGCCTTCCTGAATATTTTCTATCAGTACGGCATGGATCAGGCCTATATGCGGCATTACGCCGACAGGGAAAAGGCTTTTTCCGCGGCTTATTCCTCAGTTCTGATAACCTGCGGACTTTTTTCGCTGGCCCTGGCCGCCGCCCCCGGTTTCTGGGCGCGGTTGGGCGGGATAGGCGCCGCGCGGTCCGAACTTGTGCTCTATGCGGCGGTCATCCTGTTCCTGGACGGCATCAATGTCCTGCCTTTCGCCGACCTGCGGATGGGCCATAGACCGCTCTATTTCGCCGGCGTCAGACTGATGTCGATCACGCTGAATGTCGTCCTAAATATCGTCCTCCTCACGCGTTTCCATATGGGTATCGAAGGCATTTTTATCGCCAATGCCGCTTCTTCGTTGTTCTCCGTGGCCGCCGTTCCCAAGCGGTTTACATTTTCGCTGGATAGGGACATGCTGGCCAAGCTTCTGAGTTACGCCCTGCCGCTCCTGCCTGCGGGCCTCGGCGCCATGGCGGTCCAGGTCATAGACAGGCCCATATTGCTGCGTTTGTCCGGTTCGGCAGCCGTCGGGATCTATCAGGCCAACTACCGGCTGGGAATTTTTATGGTGCTGCTGGTCAGCATGTTCGACCAGGCCTGGCGGCCTTTCTTCCTTGAACGGGCCGAGAAACCCGGCAGTGCCGGGGTTTTCGCGCGCGTGCTGACCTATTTTGTATTGGTATTGACCTGGCTTGGCCTGGCTCTTTCTTTTTTTATCCCCGACCTCGTCCGCTTGCGGATAGCCGGAAAACCCCTTATTCACCCCGGTTACTGGTCCGGCCTCGGCATTGTGCCGGTGGTGCTGCTCGCCTACCTGGTCAACGGCGTTTATGTGAACCTGCTGGCGCCCGTTATTATCGCCAAAAAAACGAAGGCCATAATGTTCGCCACCCTCTCCGGCGCGGTAGTAAGCGTGGCCGCCAATTTCGCTCTGATCCCGGTCCTGGGTATTTTCGGCCCGCCCTGGGCCGCCTTCGCGGCTTACTGCGTTATGACCCTTGTGGTATATTTCGCCGGGCGCCGCTATTGGCCCGTGCCCTATGAATCGGGCCGCCTTGGGTTGATAATCGCAACCGCGCTGTTCTTGTCCGTTCCCGCTTTCGCCGGCTGGTTCGGCGCCGGTACCTGGGCGTGGCTCGGATACCGGCTGTCGGTCCTGCTCTCCTTCCCTTTCTGCCTTCTGGCCCTGGGGTTCTTCCTGCCGGAAGAAAAAGAAAAAGCGGGCGCTTTGATCGCCCGCTTTTGGTAACCTTCTCAACTCCGGCACGGGGATGGCTAAAACCCCGTGTCGGGTACGATAAAATGTCGTCTTACGACATTTTATTTAAAGATCTTTACCCACATAATATCCGGGCCGAGTATCTTGGAAGATACATAATTGTACCCGCCTATTCCTATGCCGGTCCCCCAGCTGTTCCTGACCTTGAAATAAATATCGTCCTCGCGTTTTTGATAACCGACTATGACCATTCCATGGCCGCCTCCGCCCTTCTGCACCAGGGTTCCACCCCAGTCGCCGACCCATACATCCATGGCAAGTCCCACGACCATGTGGCGGTCGAGGGATTCCACCACTTTTTCGAAAATGGCGGCCGAGGAGGCCTTTTCGTACGGAACTTCGTATTGGGCCGCCTGCCGGGTAAAAAAATCCAAGATCGCGACGATCGTTTCGGGCGGTTTAGGGAAGTGGGGCGATTTATAATCATTGTTAAAGACAAGGTTGAACCGGCTCTTGCTGATCCCCAGGAATTCCATGATCGAGAGCGGGGTTTTAAGCGTGACGGTCTCGTCTTTCCCGGTCGCGTAATTCAGCCTTCTGAGGTTGTAGATGAAATGAGCGGGCGGCGGAGAGAGGAACGTTTCGTCAAGGAGCTTCAGAAGCTCGGTTTTGTCGTATTCGCGGTCGGGTTTGTCCGTAAACACCTTGTCCAGAAGGGTCGTGTCCAGGTGCGCCGACAGGGCTCTGGTTGACTATAGGAGTGTCTGAAAAAGGAGCCGAGCAAAAAGGAGCCAGGCTCCTTTTTGATGTTTTTGGGCCGCAACCCCTCAAAAGGAGCCTGGCTCCTTTTGAAAGGGGCCTTTTTGGGTTATTTTTCCTGCTGGAGGCGGCCGAAGGAGGTTACGCCCAGTATGGTGGTGGCCAGGCAGAATACGGCTATGGCGCCCAGGTCCGTCCAGACCGGATAGACGCCTTTGCCCAGCATGATGATGCGTAGTAGGTCTACGGAATAGGTGACCGGGTCGATAAGCGAGATGGCTTTTATGTAGGGCTCCGCGGCGGCCAGGTCGAACAGCGCTCCGCTGAAAAAGAAAAGCGGCCAGGTTAAAAAGCTCATCACAAGGCCGAACCCTTCCATCGATCTCATTTTCGCCCCTATGGTAAGGCCTATGTTGGTTATCATGTACGAGATCGGGAATGAGGCCGCCAGGCACAGCACGAGCTTAACCGCGTCCAGCGGCAGGATGAAGAAGGTCCCGACAATAAGCAGCAATATGGTTTCGATGATCGCCCCGAGCATTCCTCCCAGCGCTTTGCCTATGAAAAGGGTGGTCCGCGAAATGGGCGCCGCCAGTACTTCTTTCAGGAAATCCAGCCGCTTGTCCCAGATGATGTAAAGCCCGTAGGTGATCGAGGTGAATAGGATGACCATTGTCAGGATGCCCGGGAAAATGAACTGCTGATAGGTGTAACCCCGGACCGGGCTTATGCCTGAGCCCATTCCCTTACCCATTACGAACAGGAACAGGAGCGGGGAGACGAGGATGGAAATGATGCGTTCCTTTTCCCTGAAATAAATTTTGGCCTCTCTCAGCAGCAGCGCGTAAATGGCGTTTATGTTCATAAGTTTCGGGTTATTGAGCGTTAGAAGCTGTTTTCGCGGCCTTCGCAATAGGAAGTCCCGTATCCCTGGCGCGCTATTTTCTAGAGCTTTTTATCGTGGCGATCCGTTCGAAGATCCCGCGGCTTTCGGCTTCTTCGCTTATCTGCCGGCCGGCGAACTTAAGAAAAACGTCATCCAGCGTGACGCGCCTCACTTCCACTTCCTCGATCCTGCCCGCCGTATTCAAAAGGGACTGGAGGTTGCGGGCGGGATCGGTGATGCTTATCTTGTAATTACCGCTCTCCTGCTCTATATTCCCCACGAACGGAAGCGCGCGGATGCCCGCCACATCTATCTCGCCCTTGAGAAATACCAGATCCTGCCCCGCTTTTTTCTTGAGCGCTTCGGGTGTTCCCAGTTCTATAATGCGTCCGTGGTGGATGATCCCTATGCGGTCGGCCAGGCTGTCGGCTTCTTCCAGGTAATGGGTGGTAAGGATTATAGTGGTGTTATGCGCTTCTTTCAGTTCGCGGATATGGGCCCAGACGGCCTGGCGGCTGGAAGGGTCGAGGCCGAGAGTGGGTTCGTCTAAAAAAAGTATCCCGGGGCCGTGGATCAGGCCGCGCGCTATTTCAAGACGCCGCCGCATCCCTCCCGAAAAATTTTTCACGAAGCTGTCGGCCCTGTCGCTCAGGTTGACCAAGGCCAGCATCTTGTCGATCTTGCGGCTTATTTCGCGGCGCGGCATGCCGTAAAGCATGGAATGGAGATAAAGATTTTCGCGGGCCGTCAGAAGGTCGTCGACGCTGGGTTCCTGGAAGACTATGCCTATATTCCTGCGCACCTCAAGCGACTGGGTCGTTATGTTTTTGCCCGCCACAAGCGCCGTGCCGGAGGTGGGTCTCACCAGGGTCGCCAGCATGCTTATGAGCGTGGTCTTGCCCGCTCCGTTAGGGCCCAGCAGGCCGAAAACTTCACCTTTCGGTATTTCCAGGGAGACGCCGTTTACCGCGGCGACTTCGGCGTAACGCTTTACCAGGTCGGTTGTCTTTATGGCGGCCATAGGTAAATTCTATCAAAAATAATCCCCGCCCTTGAGGCGCGGGGATTATCCGTGCATCGTGGATCCGAAAGGGGCGCCGCTATGGTTCGCGGCGGCCTTTTCGGATCAGAACAAGAGTCCGAAACTGGCCGCTAGTTCCAGTTTTGTGGGATACTTCTTGTCTTCTATAGTAACACGGTTGGAACTAACCACGCCGGCCAGGTCGAAGTGCATGTAGAGCATGTTTATTCCGGTGCCCAGCGTGTAGGCCATCTTGGAGTCGCTGTTGGCCAGGTTCTTCATCACGCCGGCGCGCAGCGGAATGTTGAATGCCCTGCGGTTCACCAGGTTAAGTTCCGTGCCGAGCGCCAGCTGGCGTGAGTCGTAGCCGTTGACCGGAGTTGTGTTTTTGGTCAGGTCCATGTCCAGCGCCACGGTCCAGAAGCCGGCCGGGCTTATCGCCAAACCCATGCGGGCCTGCGTGTCCAGATGCGAGCTGCCGCCCTGGGCCTCGGGATTCTTGAACGAAGGGCGGTTCACATTCCTTACTACGATCCCGGCGCGGGGTTTCATCGGCAACTTGGGCGACAGCTTGTTTAGATCGTACATAAGGCCCAGGTCTATGGCGGGCGCCCAGGTGGTTTTCATCGTATCGGCCAGATTTTTGAACGGATCGGAGATCTCCGATTCGTTCTCCAGGACCTTGAATTTGGCATAGGCCATCCGGCCGTTTATCAGTTTCACATTGCCGCCGGCGGTAAGTCCGTTCACGGGCAGCGGCCGCGCCAGGCCGAAGGCTATTTCCGTGAACGAACCGCCCTTTATCGTCAGGTCGGTCTGGTTGTTCGTGTAAGGATTGCCGGAGGCTCCCGCGGCTATTATCGGCGCCGCTGCGGCGGCATTGGCCGACAATTGATTCGCCGCATCGAGGATCTGCTGGTCGCTCAGCCCTCCGGTGGTCGCCGCCTGGTTTACCAAAGCATTTGCCAGCGTTGTAGCGTTGGTGATATTATTGCCGGTTTGAAGGGCGAGACAGCCGGCGCCTCCGCAGATAAGGCTTTCAAGAGTGCCGTAATTGATGGTATTGATGGCGCCTGCGATGGTGGTGGCGGCCGCCGTCTGTGTTGCGTTGGCCGGGCCCGGCACTACTCCGGTCCCGAAGTTAACGCCGCTCCCAGGGGTTCCGGTTATTGTTCCCAGCCCTATGTTGGTCGTGTCCACGAAAGGGCTGGCCCCTATTGCGGTGTAGTTGTTCACCGATACGGCCACTTTGGCGAATTTCAGATTAAGACCGCCGTTGGCTTCCACCAGCGCGCCGGTGCCTTTTCTGTTCATGTCGGCGATAAGCGGCAGGCTCTGTACGAAAGCGGACAGCTGTTGGGCGTTCATCGCGCCTCCGGCGGTCTGCTTGCTTTGTATGGCCGCATAATCCTTTGCGACATTCCCAAGTTTGTTGGCGTTTTCCATGGTCTTGCCGGTGAATTCTATTCCGGCCGCTACGGGCAGTTCCATGCCGGAAACATTGCCGGTGGAAGTGTATAGGCCGGCCGGGTTCCAATACTGCGCTATCGGACCCTGTGCCACGGCCACAAAAGCGCCGCCCATTCCCATGGGGCGCGTGCCGAGGATCTGCCACTGTTCGGCAGATGCCGCGGCGTTTACGGCCAGCAGCACGGTGAATATGAGTAGTCTTCTCATTGGAGATCCCTCCTCTCGGTTGTGTGGACTATTGAGGCCTGCGTAACGATTGAAATGCATGGAATTCTGAAATAATGCCTTGTAGAGTATAGCAGTTTTTCCGGATTTTTGTGTGTAACATTGGGTACAGGGCACATTGCGTCGTACAGGCGTGCAAGGTTTGAGCTTGCCGTCAGAGCATGGGAACGAAACGGACTTCGAGGATGAACCGTTCTTTTATGCCGTCCCGGGTTTTAGTGTAGAGCATGAGGCGCTGGGCGCCTTCCCCGCCCACCGGGGCCGCCAGCCGGCCTTTCTCCGGCGACAATTGGTCGAAAAGGGCTTCAGGCGGTTTCTGCGCCGCGCAGGTCGCTATTATCGCGTCGTAAGGCGCATGTTCCGGCCAGCCCTGCGCGCCGTCGCCGGTCCTGAACCGTATCTTTGAGTAGCCTTCGGCGGCCAGCGCCGTCTTGGCTTTGCCGGCCAGGGATTGAAAAAACTCCACGGTATAAACTTCTTTGGCCAGCTCGGCCAGGACGGCTGTCTGATAGCCGGAGCCGGTTCCTATTTCAAGCACTTTTTCGCCGCCCTTCAGCTCCAGCAGTTCCGTCATCAGGGCCACGATATAGGGCTGGGAAATGGTCTGGCCTTCGGCTATGGGCAGGGGGTGGTCCTCATAGGCGCGGGTCCTGAGATAATCGTCCACGAAGGCGTGGCGTTTTACTTTCTCCATCGCCTCCAGAACCCTGCCGTCCCTGATGCCGCGCCTGATAAGCTGGTCTTCCGCCATCTTACGGCGCGTGAAGGCCTGATATTCCCCGAATTTTGAATTAAGGATATTTTTGAACATATGCGCCCGGGCGGAAAATCGCGGTTCCTTTAGCCGTCCAGTCCGTACTCGGCGCGCAGTTTTTCTTCCCAGACGGGATACCTGGGGAAAAAGAAAAGCTGCATGACCGTCGAGAAGGAGGCCAGAAGGTAAAAATCCCAGCGGCCTCCGGTCAGAAAAAACAGCACAAAACCCGCAAAGGCGGGTACTTCGCAAATTGCCGCGGTTACGGCCGCTTCTTTGACAAGCGCGGAAAGAGCTTCGGCCGCCGTTCCCCTCCGCGCTTCCATAGCCGGCCTTATGAATTTGAGCGAAAAGACGGATCCCGTCCCAAGGAAGTATAAGGCGTATTTCACGGCGGCCGCCGCCGCGCCGGATACCGGCGCTTTAAAATACGCGGCGCGGCCGATTATTTCCACGACGGCGGCGTAGATGAAGATGGCGCTTATAACGGCCACCGTCGTTACGGCGGCGGCGAGCCAGGCTTTTCTCAGTTCTTCTTTTTTCATTTCCTTTCGCCTATCTTGTAGAATTCCACTCCCTGGGCGTTCTTATGCGTGCAGTCTACGAAGATCCTTCCGTAATACGCGGATTTTTTTCCGGAGAAATAAAGCCATTTGCCGGTGTCCCTGAAAGCTTTCGTGTAGTCGGCGTCGTAAGCCTGTGAGTCTATCTCGACCACTTCCGCGGTCCTGGCGTGGTCGGCTATGCTGATGTAGGGAATGGCCGGTATATATCTGGGCGCCAGGTCCTTGAGGCGCTTTGGAAAACTTTCCTCCTCCTTCTTGTAGGCGTTGAGCGCGAAGGTCAGTTCGGAAATGGCGAACAGCGTTTCGGTTTCGTTGGCGAGGTGCTCTCCCCCCGCGCCCGCGGCCTGGGGCCTGGGAGACTGCGGTCTGGTTTTGGGCTCTATGGCCACCGGGATAAGTTTCGGACTGGACAGTTCGTCGTCCATGGCGAGGTAGAGATCGCGGGCCGCCAGTACGGCGGATTCCGTCTCGGCCGGCCGCAGGCGGTTTTTTATTTCTTTCAGGATCTTAACGCTGCGAAGCACGCTCTCAAGCAGACCGCGGTAATTACGAATGGCCTCGCGCCCGGGGCTGGGTTCCTGGACTTTGAAATAAGGCGCGGCGGCCCTGTTTACCGCCTTGTCGAACTCATAGGCTTTCCTGAGAGTGTCGGTGGATAGCCGCAGTCCGAGATTTTCGTACAGGGAAGAAAGTATATCCAGTCTTTCCATGGTCCCGTACAACAGGATGTTGACCTTTTTGGGGTCCACCGGCGCAGGTTTGCCCGCGGTTGTTTTACGGCGGATCTTTCTTATCTTGCGCGCCGGCGCGGTCTGCGCCGCCGGGCTTATCCCGGCTTTCGGAGGTTCCGGCGAAATGGCGGTATTCTCCGGCCCCGCCGCCGTCTCTTCGTTTCGCGGCGCTTCCGCCCCGCCGCCGTCCTGCTGCGCCGCCGCCGTCGAAAGGAATATTGCCGCGGCGAAAGCCGCCAGAATGGTTTTCATATAATGATTAAAAATTTTTGCCATATCCCGCCCTAATGTCGTCTTACGACATTTTATTAATACTTATACAGTTCCGTTCCTTTGTCGTTCTTGTGCGAGCAGTTCAGGATAAGCATCCCGAAGTTCTGGGACACGGGATTGGCAAAATAAAGCCAGCCGCCGGTATCGGTGACCGCTTTCGCTATGTCCGGGCCTGCGGCGGCGGTCAGCTCCACCGCCGCGGTTTTCGTATGCGCGGGCAGTTCCAGTTCCGGCAGCGCGGGCAGATATTTCGGTACGAGTCCGGCCGGTGACGCGGGATATTTTCCTTCAAGGTCGCTGTAATAGAGCGCTATGGCCGAGCGCATCCCGGCGAGATCTTCTTCGGCGCGGGCCAGACGGGTTTTGTTCTGCGAGTCCCGCTCCTGAGCCTCTATTTCCCTGAGGAGCGAGGGGCCGAGAAGTTCTTTTATCCTGGCGTCGAGCTTGACGATTTCAGTCGCCGTGAGGTCCAGTTCTTTCCGGTCCACGCGGGCGCTATGGCTGAGCAGGGCCGCAAGATCCTTAAGAGCGCTTAGTATTTCCTGCGTGTAGAGCGGCGGCTGCTGTACGGTTTCCGGGGCCGCCGTGCGGCCCTGCGCGGGGGCGGCGATGCCGCCGCTTTGAGCCGCCGGTTCCGGACCTGCGGCGGCGGCCGCGAGCGGCGCGGCGGCTATCGACAAGAAAAGAGCCGCGATAACCGTTAAAAGCGGGCTTTCGGTCCCTCTCTCCGGTCCCTGCCTTAAAGGTCCGCGCATGGTAGAGAATCCTGTCATTCGAATTTCCAGTTTTCCAATTCGGACATGAATTTGTAGTCGGTCAGGTCGAATTGTATGGGCGTTACGGAAATATAGCCGTCGCGCAGGGCGTTGAGATCGCTCGCCCGGTTCCGGTCCCTGGGTTTGAAATCCCCCGTCATCCAGTAATAGGTATTGCCGTGCGGGTCGATCCGTTTGTCGAACCAGTCGTTAAAAGAGGTCCGGCTCTGGCTCGTCACGCGGACCCCTTTCAGGCGCGCGGCGGGGATATTGGGCAGGTTCACATTAAGCAGCGTGCCCGGCGGCAGTTTGCGTTTTTTCAGCAGCCCGGCGAGTTTTACGGAGAACGCCGCCGCGGCGCCGAAATCCGGTTTCGCGAAAGTGTCGAGCGAAACGGCCAGCGCGGGGATGCCGAGCAGGGCACCCTCGGTGGCTCCTGAAACCGTGCCTGAATACAGGATATTGTAGCCCTGGTTCCCGCCCAGGTTGATCCCCGACACCACGAGGTCCGGTCTTTTTTTCATTATGGATTTTATGCCCAGTTTCACGCAGTCCGCCGGGGTGCCGCTGGTGGCGTAGCCGAAGAACTTCCCGTTGCGGTTCGCGGGCACGACCCTTAAGGGATCCGCTATGGTTATCGCGTGCCCTACCGCGCTGCGCTGGGTGTCCGGGGCCACCACCGTCACGACGCCCGCCTTTTTAAGGGCGGTCGCCAGGGCGAAGATGCCTTCGGAGTAGATCCCGTCGTCGTTAGTCACAAGTATTTCCATTTAACCTCTTAAAAATGCGTATCTGAGGGCCAGCAGGCCGGAGACCGCCCATAACAACGGCGGCACATCTTTGCGTTTCCCCGAGAGGGTCTTTATGACGGCAAAGGAGATAAAGCCGAAGGATATCCCGTCGGCGATATTAAAAGTAAATGGAATGAGCGCCATGGTGATGAAGGCTGGAATGCCCGCGCTCAGGTCGCTCCAGTCTATGTGGCAGACCGCGCTCATCATGAGCGCTCCGACCAGTATAAGGGCCGGGGCCGTGACAGGGTGGATCATAGTGCCGTCCGCAAGCGGCAGGGCGGCGTTTATGGAGCCTACCAGCGGCGAGAAGAACAGGCTTAAAAGGAACAGCGCGCCCACGGTGACGGCGGTGAGCCCGGTGCGGCCGCCCTGGGCCACGCCCGCGGCGCTTTCTATGTAGCTTGAAACCGTGGAGGTTCCCATAAGCGCGCCCGCGGTGGTGGCCACGGCGTCCGACACCAGGGCCCGGGAGATGCGCTCAAGTTTTCCGTTCTTCAGCAGGCCGGCCTGCACCCCCACGCCCAGCAGCGTGCCCAGCGTGTCGAACAGCGACATGAAAAGGAAGATGAGGACCACGGATGCCGCGTCCGGGGTCATGAGCCCGGCGAGGTCCAGTTTGAACAAGGTGGGCTCCAGGCTTGGGGGCGCGCTGACCAGTCCGTTAAAACTTGTCAGACCCGCGGCCCGGGCGGCGGCGCCTGAAACCAGGATGCCGATGAGCACCGCGCCTTTAACCTTCCGCGCGAACAGGGCCGCCATCACGACGAGCCCCGCCATGGCGCAGAGCGCCGGCGGCGAAGCGACGGAGCCCAGCTTGACCAGCGTGGCCGGGGCGGCGACGATCAGTCCGGCTTCCTTGAAGCCGATGAGCGCGACGAACAACCCTATGCCGGAGGCTATCGCGTATTTAAGGTTTTCGGGTATGGAGTCCGCCAGGCGCTCGCGCAGTTTTGTCAGGGTCAGCGCCAGAAAGGCCAGCCCTGAGATGAACACCAGGCCAAGGGCCTTTTCCCAGCTGTAGCCCATGCCCAGCACGACGGCGTAGGTGAAAAAAAAGTTCTCTCCCATCAGCGGGGCCTGGGCTATGGGATAATTAGCGTAAAGGCCCATGATAAAACAGGCCAGCGCCGAAGCCAGGCAGGTCGCCGTGAAAACCGCGCCCTTGTCCATTCCCGCCGCGCCGAGTACGGCGGGCTGCACGAAGATAATGTAGGACATGGTAAGGAAGGTCGCCAGTCCCGCGCCCAGCTCGGTCCTGAAGGCGGCGCCGCGTTCCGCGAAGCCGAAATATTTTTTTATAAATTCCATAAGGTCCCGCGGATACGGCGTCGCATTTGCCGGAACGGCTTTTAAAAGCCTATGATACCAAATATTTTTTGTCTTCGGGAGGCCGCGGCTTACGGGTTTGGGACCTGTTTGTTCCGCTCCGAATACGGACAGGCGGCGGCAGGGAAAACTCAGTAAAACAGGGGGCGCCCTAATTGTCTACCGTGGAGATGGCTTCTATCCTTTCCCAGTCTACGAAGGCGCGGTTTCCCTGTCCCCTGTTGACGATCAGACATTCCTCGGTATCGGTTATCGACTCGGCTCTGAGGGCTCCGGCCGGCGTCGATGCCCTGATTATGATCACGAACTGCTTCTCCTCAAGTTTGTACGACGACTCGCCGGGTCTGGAATCCGTGCTGTCAGGGTCCAACGTAAACCGTTTTTTAAACAAATTCTGCCACGATAGCCTGTCCATGATAGCCCCCGTATGTCGTTCTGTCGCCTTGCGGTAAGAGGCGGGCATGGAGCGGAACAAACCTCCGGCCGCCCGTATGGCTATTATCGCAAATTTCCCGGCGTGTGGCACGGACCATGTGGGTCAATGTGCCCATCCACGCATGAGACTTTCGGCTCTTACCCGGACGCCGTCCGGTCGGGTATAATATGGCAAGAGGCACATTTATGCTGCGACATGCTAAAGGATTGCTGACGATAGTGACGCTTCTGACGATGTTCGTGTGCCGGGGGCCCGCGGCCGGGCAGGAAGCGTTAAAAGGGCTTCTGGCGCAAAGTAAGATCCCGCCGGGGGCCGTGCCGCTGCCTGAACCGGTCATGGTCATGAAAGCGCAGCCTATGGATTTGGATGAGATGAACCAGCCGCTCCATGGGCCTTCCAATTATGACGCGGTCAAACAATTCAAAAAAATAATGGCCGAGTCCGCCTATGACTCGGCTAAAGAGACGGCGGAGAAGCTTTTGCGTTGGAGCGTTTACAGGGTCCCGGACGCCGAACAGCGGCTTGCGGCGCGCCGTCAGCGCAGCAACCGGCTGCGGCAGGAGTGGGAACGCATTGACCTTATGGAACGCGCTCCTTTCGGAGCCGCCGCTTATTTTATCGCCCAGGCTCTGAATGCCGATCAGAAAACCAGGGACAAAGTTTTAAAAACCGTGGCGGTCTCTGAAAAGTTGGTGCTTGTCGGAGGCGCCGGCTACCGCGACCGCTCGAACCATCCTGCCGGGATAGAGGGCGTCGCTTTTCAAAACAACGTCCCCGTTCCACCCCGTCCTTAGGAACCTGCCCCGGCTGCAATTCAGCCTTTTAAAAGCCATGCGATTGTTATAGAATAAACGGTGTATGCCGCAACCGGACATTGTTATAATCGAAGACGATCCCCTGGTGGGCGAGATCTCCTGCGGCCTGCTGACCGACGCGGGCTACGCTGTGCTTCTGATCCAGGATTCCTATGAGGCCCTTTCGGTCATAAGAACCTCAATGCCGAAACTGATACTTGCCGACATTATGCTGCCGGGTATTTCGGGTATGGACATCTGCAAGACGGTCAAATCCGACCCCGCTCTTAAGCATATAAAGGTGATAGTGATGTCCGGCAAATCCTTCGCGGTGGAAAGGCAGCGCGCCTTGCGGTTCGGCGCGGACCTTTTCCTTCTGAAACCCTATGATGTCGAAACTTTTTTAAAGACGGTAAAGAGCGTCATGGACGGTCCCGCCTCCTGATCCCGAACCGCGGAGGAGTTATCCGATCTCCGGGCCCAGCAGTTTCCGGATATGCTGCAGCATACGGTCCCAGACGAAAGGTTTATTCACATAGGCATCGGCGCCGCCCTGAAAGGCGTTTTCCATATCGCCGACGAGAGTTTTCCCAGTGAGCATGATAACGCGCGCATGCCTGGTGGTGCTTTTGTTCTTTATCAGTTTGCAAAGGGCAAATCCGTCCATATTTGGGAGGCCCAGGTCCTGTATGACCAGGTCCGGCTGCTCCTTTTGGGCAAGTTCCCAGCCCGTTTCTCCGTCATAGGCGACAAGAACCTTGCAATTCAGGCTTTCAAGATTGGAGACCAGCAGCTCCGCCACCTGCAGATCGTCTTCCACGACCAGGATTTTCTTCGGCACATTGTTAGGGCCGTTTTTAGGACCGAAAACACCGTCAAATATCCCCATATATGCCTTTGTTCCTGTAATCCCGGTTAAAAATTTCCCGTAACTTTAAAATGTCGTCTTTTCGCCTTCGTGGGAACAAAGAAGGCGGGAGCCTCCTCCCGCCCTCCCTTGTTCCCGCGCGGCGGCCGGGCCGGACCGTCAGACTTCCTTGTCATTTTCTTATCGCAGCATATGAGCGACGCGGCTACTTCGGGCAGCGCTTATCCGCCTCTTCCCAGTTCGCCGCCGACAGGAACGCCTCTATATATTTGGCCCTTTCCAGCTGATAGTCGGTAAGATAGGCATGTTCGAACACATCCATTATCAGCAGCGGCGTGCAGCCCGCCAGGTGGCCTCCGTCGTGTTCGTTTATCCAGGCGTTGAACAGCCTGCCCGAAACATTGTCCCGGTACAGCGCCGCCCAGCCTATCCCGCGCATAAGGCCCGTAGAGACAAAGTCGTTTTTCCAGACGTCGAAACTCACGAAGTCCTCGCGGATGGCCGTATAGATACGGCTGTTCTGCCTGGGCGTTCCGGTCCCCCCGAGGTTGCCGAAATAAAGCTCATGCAGCCGCATCCCGTTGAATTCCCAGCCGAAACGCCGTTTAAGTTCGGCGTATTCCGGCGTTTTTTCCTTGCTTTCGGCGAGCAGCGCCGCCAGCTTCTCCGACAGGGCATTCGTGTTGTTCACATAGCCCTGGTACAGTTTCATGTGATCGGCTATCAGCTGGCTGCTGAAGCCGGGCATCCCGGAAAGGTCCGGGTACTGGGCCGCTTTGTATACTTGTACCGTTTGTTGCATGTTTCCCCCTTGTTAGTTCTTCCGCGGCGCCGAGAGGCGGCGCCCGACGCCCGCCGCCGCGGCGGACGCTCTTACATTTGATCCAACGGCTTTCCCCTGATTAGGTTATAGAATTTTCCGTGACAAAAATCAAGGCTCCGGCGTCAAGTTCTGGCAGGCCGCCGCCGGCGGTCCGCCTGGATCCGTGTCCGGCCGCCGCAGAGCGGCCGCCCGCAGGGCCGCGCACCGGGAACGGATCCTGGCGTTGCCGGGATCCAGCCGCGCCGCCCTGGCGCATTGCGCGGCCGAACGCGCTTTGCTTGACAGCGCCATCGCGGCGATCTGCCCGGAACTGCGCAGCACCGCCGCTGTCCCTACGAGCGCCACAGCGGCCGTCAGCCGCCGCAGTGCGCGCTGGGAGAGCTCCGCCGACCATCTCGGCGGCGAAAACGCCGCGAGCGCGCCGAAGAGCGACCACACGATGAACGAGGGCGCCGGGAGCAGCAGCACGGCGTCGAAACAAGCGACGACCGCGGTCACTGAGAGCACAGCCGTCAGCGTCAGCCCTTCAGAATATTCTTCGATTCCGGCTGCATGAGCGGCCTTCCGCCATGCGCCCGCAAGCAGCCCGAGAAGCGCGAGCAGTATCGCGGCCAGGGCCGGCGCCCCGCGCTCGGAGAGGATCGCCATCCAGTCGCTGCTCGGCCACGGGTTTGCCGTCGTTCCGTTGGCATGGTTGATGGAGGGATCATAGGGCGCGGCGACCTTCGGGTAAATAACGGCCCAATTGCCCGGTCCGGCGCCGAGCAGAGGATGCGAGGCCGTGATGCGCAGAGTTCTTGCGTATTGGACGACGCGGCCGTGTCCGCTGCCCCTGCGGTAGTCCACCATCCCGGCGACCGTGTCGATATACGGGGATTCGCTCCTCCACTCCAGTGTGTTCGGGAGAAGCAGCGCCGCGAGGATGCCCGACGCGGCGGCGAGCACGAGACACTTTATCCGGAACGCGGTTATCGGATCGCTCCAGCGGCTGCGCGCCAGCCAAAACCCGTATGTAAAGATCATTGCGCCCACGGCCAGGCCCAGGTAGGCGGCGCGCGAGCGTGAAAGCACCAGTGCGGCCGCGATGATCGTCATCCCCGCGGCTCCGCAGGCCGCGGTCACGGAGCGCCGCGCAGTGATCGTCGCGTGGATAAGCGCCGGCGCGCAGAGAGCGGCAAGATGCGCCATGAAGTTGCGGTTCCCCAGGGTCCCGCCAGGGATGCGATTGAGGCTGAAAAAATCGCTTGTCGCGCCGTAGGCCTGCGTCAGCGAGGCGGCGGCCCCCATTACCGCCGCCGCGGCGGCGGCCGCGACGATCATCCGCCGCCCGCCGTCGTTCGCGGCGGCGCGCGCGGCCCAGAACACGCCCGCACCCGAGAGCGTGACCGCCAGCGCGCGCGTGGAGAGCCAATGGTCGGAGGCGAACAGCGCGCTCGCGAAGCTGAGCGACAGGTATAATGAAAGCAGCAGATCGATCCGGTTCAATTCGAGCGTCTTCACCCGGCGCAGGGTCAGGAGTACCAGCGCCAGCGCGGCCGCGTGCAGCGCCAGTTCTTTGGGCGCGAAGAAGCGGTCGAGATCGAATATGCGGTAAGGCGCCGCCGCCAGGACGACGGCTATGGCGCCGAGGACGAACAGGGCGCGGACGGCAAAACGATCTCCGCCGCCTGAACTCCCATGGCAGACTAAAAATTTTCGCAGCAAAAATTTCACCCCGCCCCGCCTCTCGGGGCGGGGCGGCTTGCGAAAAAAGATGGAGCTTCTGGAAAACATCGATCTCAGCCGCGGGACGGTCCCGTCTAGGAGCATCCCAGTGAATTCCCGCAATTTATGCATTTGTAACAGGTGCCGTTACGCACGGTCACATGACCGCAATTATCGCAAAAAGGAGCGTCGCCGGAGAGGGCCGGCCTGGCGCCGGCGGCAGTCGGCGGATGCTGGACGGCCGCCGGCGGAGCCTTGATCTCTTCAGGCGGCACATGGGCCAGGTCCGTCCGCCCGAGATATTCCAGGCCTAGCAGGCGGAAAATAAAATCGACCACGGAAGTCGACATCTTGATGTTCGGGTGCCGTACCATGCCCGACGGCTCGAAACGCGTGAAAGTCAGCCGCTGGACCAGATCGCCGAGCGGCACGCCGTATTGAAGCCCCAGTGAAACGGCGATGCTCAGGCAATTGAGCATTTCCCGCATGGGCGAGCCCGGTTTATGGAAATCCACGAAGATCTCCCCGAGTCGTCCGTCCGGATATTCTCCGGTCTTTACATAGATCTTCTGTCCCGCGATCTCCGCCTCATAGGTGTGTCCGGAACGCTTGTAGGGCAGGTAGCGGCGTTCAAGTATGGCTCCGGCCAGCTCGATATCGCTGTCGGCTTCTTTCTTTTTCTTGGCTTGCGACACCGAGAGCGGCTGCGACAGTTTGCAGCCGTCGCGATAGACGCTTATGGCCTTAAGGCCGAGCTTCCAGCTCCGGATGTAGATGTTCTCGATATCTTCCACAGTCGAGGTGTGCGGGAGATTGACGGTTTTTGAGATCGCGCCGGAGATAAAGGGCTGGGCCGCGGCCATCATGAGCACATGGCCCAGAGGCGCGATAAAGCGCGCGCCTCCGGGAGGCGGGCTGGCGCAGTCGAACACAGGCAGATGTTCCGGATGCAGGCCCGGCGCGCCCTCGGCGCCCCCGGTTTTCAGTATATGGGCCATGATCGCTGTCTTTTCCGTTCCGCCGTAGCCGAGATTGCCGAGCGCGCGTTCGACCGAGTGGTTGACGATCTTCATCGTGCCGCCGCCCGCCAGCTTTTTGAATTTAACCAGGGCGAAATCCGGTTCGATCCCGGTGGTGTCGCAATCCATAAGCAGTCCGATGGTCCCGGTCGGGGCGAGTACGGTAGCCTGGGCGTTGCGGTACCCGTGGCGCCCGCCCAGTTCGACCGCCTCCGCCCAGGATTTGCGCGCCGCTTCGAGCAGATAATCCGGACAGCCCGGTTCGATGCGTTCCACTGCGGCCTGATGGAGGCGCATGACGCCCGTCATGGGGCCGCGGTTGGCCTTATAGCCTTCGAACGGCCCGCGCACGGCGGCTATTTCCGCCGAGGTCTTATAAGCCTGCGCGGTCATCAGGGCGGTCAGAGCTCCGCACCAGCTGCGGCCCGCGGGCGAATCGTAGGGAAGCCCCAGTATCATAAGCAGCGTGCCGAGATTGGCGTATCCCAGGCCCAGCGGCCGGTAATCATGCGAGTTCTTTGCGATCCGTTCGTTGGGATAACTGGAAAAATCGACCAGCGCTTCCTGCGCGAGGAACATCACGCGCACGGCGCGGCAAAAGGAGCCCACATCGAAAGTATTGTCGCCGCGCAGGAACTTCAGCAGGTTCAGGGACGAGAGATTGCAGGCCGTATCGTCCAGGAACATATATTCCGAGCACGGATTGGAGGCGCGGATCCGGTCCGTAGCGGGACAGGTGTGGAAGCGGTTGATGGTCGTGTCGAATTGGACCCCGGGTTCGGCGCAGGACCAGGCCGACTGGGAGATCAGCCGCATCAGGTCGCGGGCCTTGTGCTTCTCGAACACCCGGCCAGAGGTCCTGAGGGTGGTTTCCCAGATCCCGTCATTGAGCGCAGCCTCCATGAAAGCGTCGGAGGCGCGGACCGAGTTGTTGGAATTCTGCCCGCTGACGGTACGGTACGCCTCCCCGTTGAAATCGGACGCATAACCGGCCGCGACCATGACCGCGACCTTCTTTTCCTCTCGTTGTTTCCACTGTATAAAATCCGCTATCTCGGGATGATCCATGTCGAGACAGACCATTTTAGCCGCGCGTCGGGCGATCCCCCCCGATTTGATGGCGCCGGCGCCCTTGTCGAAGACTTCGAGAAAGAAAATAAGACCGGAAGGGCTGCCGCCGGTGGAAAGTTTCTCGTGGCGGCTGCGGATCCTGGAAAAATTAGACCCCGAACCGGATCCGTACTTGAAAATGCGGGCCTCGTTCTTGAGCAGATCGAAGATCGCGGGCAGGCTGTCCTCCACGCCCTGGATGAAGCAGGCCGAGCATTGGGGATGCGTGTAGGAGTCTTTTGTTTTCTCGACTTTCTTCCTGCCGGAGTGCCAATACCAGTTCCCGCCCTGGCCCCGGATCCCGTATTCCTGCGCCAGGCCGCAATTCAGCCATACCGGGGTGTTGAACGCGGCCATTTGCCGGATCAGGAGGTGCGAGAGTTCGTCCTCAAAAATGCCGGCGTCGGCGGCGGAGAGCAGCCGCTGGTCCCGCGCGGCTTTTCGTATCGTGCGCGCCACACGGCCTACGACCTGCCGCGCGCTTGTTTCGCGCGCCGAGGTGTCCGGCTTTACGGGGCGGCAGTACTTAGAAGCGAGAATATCGGTCGCCAGCTGGGTCCAGGAAGCCGGCACTTCGAGGTTTTTCATTTCGAAAACCGCTTCTCCGTCCGCGTCCGAAATGCGCGAGTCTCGGCGTTCGTATGCGACCTCGTCAAGGGGGCGGTTTTTTCCGGATGTGAAAAAGCGGGAGATCTTAAAGTTAGGGGCGTTCTTTTGCACGCGGGCTCTCGGCATCGTACTCTCCTGAGGCTGTTTTTCTGCGAGGATAAAATAACTTTTTCTAGCGGCGGACGCGGGCGCTTCCGGGCAAGCGGTGCGGTTCCTTATTTATGCGGCGGCCGGTCTTTCAGGTATTTTTCAAAAAATCGGTCCTGCTCCCAGAGAAGATGCAGGATATTTTCTTTGGCGGCGTAGCCGTGGGCCTCTTTGGGCAGCAGCACCATCCTGACCGGCGCGCCCAGCCCCTTCAAGGCCTGGAAATAGCGTTCGGTTTGAAGGGTAAAGGTGCCGGGATTATTGTCCGCGTCTCCGTGGACCATCAAGAGCGGCGTTTTCATTTTGTCGGCCGTCATGAACGGCGACATGCCGTTGTAGGTCCCGGGCGCGTCCCAGTAATTCCTTTGTTCTCCCTGAAAGCCGAACGGCGTCAGGGTCCTGTTATAAGAGCCGCTCCTGGCTACGCCGCAGGCGAAAAGTTTCGAGTGGGTCAGGAGGTTCGCAACCATAAACGCGCCGTAGGAGTGCCCGCCGATCGCGACCCGCCTGCGGTCGATAACCCCGAACCTGTCCACGGCGTCGATGGCGGCTTCAGCGTTCAGGACCAATTGCTTTATGAAGGTGTCGTTCGGCTCCTTTTTCCCTTCGCCCACTATTGGGAAAGAAGCGTCGTCCAGGACGGCGTAGCCTCTGGTTACCCAGTATATGAAAGAGCCGTAGTGGGGATAGGTGAATTCGTTAGGGTTTTTATAGTTTTGCCCTGCGCTGTCCGTGTTCTTGAACTCCTCCGGGTACGCCCAGATGAGCAGCGGCAGTTTTCCGTTTTTTTCCGCGTTGTAACCGGCCGGCAGGTACAAGGTCCCGGACAATCCCACGCCGTCCTTTCTTTTGTACTTTATCACTTCCTTACGGACATCCATGATGCTTTCGAAAGGGTTCCTGAAGCCGGTAACCTGGGTCAGGGCGCCGGATTTGAGGCTCCTGAAATAATAGTTGGGGAACTCGTTCTTTGACTGTATCCTGACCATCACTTTGCCCTCCGCGGCATCCTGTATGGAGAGCAACTCTTCCTTTTTGTCGGTAAACGAGGACCGGTACAGGCGGTCGGTCTTTAAGGACTTAAGATCGAGTTTGTCCACGAACGGGTATTGCCCGTCCTTGGTATGGCCGTCGCCCAGCAGAAAAAGGCCGCCGTTTTCTTTCAGGAGCACCCACTTCCCGGCCGCGTTCCTTTTCGTTTCGAAGCTTCCGGGATCGGAATAAATGTCCTGATAATCGCGGTCATAGAGGCTCTTCGGCTTTTCCCCCGGTTTTGAGGGGTCTATCAGATATGTTTTCATGTTCCGGGTATCATACCAGGTATCGAACGCGACGGCGGAACTCTCGTCGCCCCAGATAATTGCGTTGAACCGCTGCCGCGTTCTGAACAAAGGAACCGGCCCGGAGGAGAAGGGCGCGTCCCAGAGGAAGATTTCGTCCCGGAATTCGGCTTTATTTGCCTGATCCCCTCCATCCAGCGCCTCCACATAGTACAGGGTCGAAGGCTTATCGTCTCTCCAGGCCATCTCCCTTTTGCCCGTCCTGACCGAGCAGAAACCCTTCGGGATCGCCTCGTTCAGGGGCACCTCGTTGACCGTCTTGATCTCTTTGCCGCTCAGGTCGTAAACCACGGACTTTTGCGGGAATCGCTCGAACGGCACTATATAGGAGAAAGGCTTTTGGAGGGTTGTAACCAGCACATACTTCCCGTCCGGCGAAACGCTTTCATCCGAGTACATGGCGGAGGCTTTAAAAAGTTCGGCCTCCCCGGAGAGAGACACCTTGTATAATTCCGAGGCGGCCAGGGTCTCGAAATTCTTTTCGTCCGTCGGATTTTTCAGCAGGTCCTGGAAGGTCTGGTTCTGCGAGACCGAGCCGTCGCCCACCGAGATCGAGGGGCCTTTCGGCAGTTCCTTCTTTGTATCTATGAGGGCGGACCTTTCTTTAGGGAGCAGCCTTACCAGCAGCGTTTCGTTGTCGTCCAGCCAATCGTACGGCCTGCCGAGGTTGGCGTTGACCACGGGTCCCGTCAGCCGCTTTGCCGCGGCCGATCCGACATCTATCACCCATAATTCCACTCCGGTGTCGGTGGTGTGGGTAAATGCGATCTTCTTTTCGTCCCGCGACCACGAAATATTGGTTATCTTCGGGTTCGGCGGCAGCCCGGAGACCGGCATTTCGACGCTTTCCGAAACTTTCCTCAGCTTCAGGTCGTTGGCGTAGGTGACAAGGGTCGAGATGTTGGCGGCCGGGTTGATCCTTATGCCGCCAAGGCGCAGTTCCTCTTGATTCAACTCGTCAAGCGACTTGTAAGTATTGCGGTAGGTAAGCAGCATGTATTCCTTCCTGGAATCCATGGTTACGGAGGGCGCCCTTTTATAATCCGCCAGCGCCAGGATCTCGGCCGGCGGGGTTTGAAAAATCAGGTTCTCCTGAGCCGCCGCGGACTGGCGTAGGAGAAACAGGGTAAAAAAAGACAGTGAGAGCGTGGCGGTTCTTTTCATGAGTATCCGTGCCGGTGTGTGAGGATTCGCTACTTCCAGATTATATAAAATTACGACGAATGCGGGTTCTGTTCTAACAATATCCGCGTTTTTTCAAAGCAAGGACTATGTAAGTTTCGCGCAACAAAGGTGCGGGCAAAAAACGGCAATTGCGGCCAAAATTGCTTATGTCGGACAGGCTCCTAGATGGTCGTTCACCAGGCCGGTGGCCCGCATGTGAGCGTAAATTATGGCGCTGCCGACAATGTGTGTGTCCTTCATTGCGGGATCAAAGGCCCGGCCTTTTCCGCGGATTTTCGTGTTCAAGAAGTATGGCTTTTAGATGCGTCCCTCCGGCGTAACCGGTCAGGCCTCCGTCCGCGCCGATAACCCGATGACAGGGGACTACGATCCCGATGTTGTTTTTATTATTTGCCATGCCCACGGCGCGGGCCAAGACGCCGTTTCAATTCCGCTTCCGGACGCCTTTTGCAGGGATAGTGCAGGAGAAAAAGCCGTTTTCCCTTTCCCGTAACTCCGATAAGAATTTTCCCCACGGGGCTTTCCATGGTGCCGTAATAGAATTGGTCCATCCGGTCCTCTTTTTCAATGGATGCGTGGTACGCTTGCGCGTATTGGTCGTATACTTTTCGGGCGTGGCGCGTTATTTTTTCCATAGAAATTCTTGCTTTAGCGTTAAAACCTAACAGGCTACATCGACCCCTTCAAACAGTACCGGCGGGTTGTTGGCGAAGGCCGGGTCGTTTTCGCAGCCTGCCGCCACGGCTCTTTTCATCATATCGTAGATATTACCGGATATCATAGTGCTTTTCGCTTTGCCGGAGATGTTGCCGTTTTCAACATAGAAGCCAGGCGCAAGCCCTATAGAAAAATCACCGTTGGGTATATTTCCGCTATGGGCGCCCAACGCGCCGAAAACCACTATCCCCGTGCCCATTTCTTTCAACAGTTCGATAAAAGTTTTTGCGCCTTTATCAAAATACAGATGGGTAAGGGTGGGTTGCGGCCGCAGGGTCACGACATCGCCGCCGCCCCAGAGCGGCATGCGCCGAAAGCCGTGTCCGGTGGGCTTCACTCCCATTTTGGCGGCGTAATTCAGATCATAATAAAACCCTTTAAAAACCCCTTTTTCAACCACGGGAAAATCAACGCAGGCGACGCCTTCGTCATCCACGGCCCTTGCTCCGGGTATAGCGTCATTAAGCGGGTTATTACGCAGCGTCAGGATTTCCGAAAATATCTTTTCGCCTTCTTTGCCCGCCAGCGGCGTTGTTCTCTGATACAGGCTTTGGCCGCTTGCGCCGCTCTGCACGCGCCATAGCAGCGTATGAATGGCGTCCGGCATGAACAAAACATTATGCCGGCCGGATTTGGGCCTGACCTCTTTGCGTCCGGCCTCAAACAGTTCCGCCACGGCCGCCATTTTACTTTCGGCGAGGCTGGTGAAATCCACCCCTGTTGCGAACCCGTACAGTTCGTCGCCCCCTTCCGATACCAGACCGCTGCAGGCCGTCATGGAGGATTCGTCCCAGGCCAGATCGGTCCCTTTGGAATTGACCAGGTGGTATGAGCTTGCGCCGGCGGACGCGGAGGCGTTTATCTGTCCTTTCGTTCTCTTTGCCAGGAAATCGCGCATCTTGCCGCATTCCTCCAGGAGCATTGCGGCGGTTATCCGCTCCGCTTTTTCCGAACAGGCGCGCAGTTTTTTTAATTTACCGGGTTCGGGAAAAGAGAATCCGGCTTCAACCCCCCCTTTAAGCGAAGTTAACGCATTTTGCACAAGTTCCCGCGGGTCATTGAGGTTCTTAGTATACGCGAATCCCGAGATCCCGCCCTTTATCAACCGCAGGCTTACGCCGGAGTGCATGTCGGAGGTGAGTTCTCTCAGTTCCGAATTTTCTATTTTGACGCCTTTGAATTCTTCGGAACAGGAATAAATTTCAAATTCAGCTCCGGTTTCAGCGGCATATTCGACCAAGTTCTTCATTACCTGCCTCCCACCACGACATTATTGACAAGCACATGGGGCCCGCCATGACAGGAGCGTATATTCAGCTGCCCCTTGCCGCAGCCGCCTCGTTCGGCAAGCTCAACTTCTTTGCCGACAGCGGCGATATTATTCAATGTCGTGAACATGTTTCCCATTATATTGATGTCGCGCAGCATCCCCGCCACCTTCCCGGCTTTCACCGTGAACCCGTAAGCGGCGCCAAAAGTGAAATTTTCTCCGGAAGTCTGCCCGCCTTTTGCGTCGCATAGGTAGAGGCCGTCGCCAAGCTTCGCCAGCAGCTTCCCAAGGTCCATGCGGGGATCGGGCACTATCATTATGGTTCCCATTCTCACTATCGGCGCGAATCTGTAATCCTCGGCCACGCAATGCCCCGTAGGCTCCTCGCCGAACACAGCGGCGGTCCGCCTGGAATGCAATCGTCCGGAGAGCACGCCGTTTTTCATAAGTTCGACGCGACGCGCCGGGACTCCCTCGTCGTCATATTTGTAAAATCCCAACTGGTGAGGCAGGGTCGGGTTGTCGGTTATGTTGACGATTTCACTCCCGAGCCGCGTTCCCAGCCGCATTTTTTCGCGCAAAGACGGCATATTTTCAATAAGGTCGGCTTCCGAAAAATGGCCGAACGCCTCGTGCGTAAAAACTCCGCCCAATTCCGGGTTCAGTATTACATTGTAGACGCCGCCGGCCATCGGTTTGGCCGACAGCAGGTCGGCCAGAATTTTAGTGTTGCTTTCGAAATGCTCCTGCCGGTTCCTTATGCTGGAAAAGCCGTCGCTGCCGCCTATCGCATAACGCAGATTTTGCGTAAGCGCTCCGTCTTTGGCCATGGCCTGGCCCGCAAACGACACCGTCACCAGTTCTTCCCTTATCTCGGCGCCTTCGCTGGAAGCAAAATATTTGTCCCTGCTGGTCTCATTATAGGCCATATTGGTGGAAACCACTTTGGCGTTTTTGAGCGGTATGGAATTGTAGCCGCGCGCCAGCTCTATTTTTTCCTCCAGCGTCACCCCTGCGGGGGATTCCGCCATTTCCGGACGGAAATACTCTTTGATCGCGGGCGTTCTTGCCAGGCGCACCGGTTCTTTTAGCTTGCACGACATGAGTTTCGCGTTTTCCATAACCGACGCGGCCGCCTTCGGCGCGTCCTCCGGTTTCGTAAAAGCCGCGGTGGCGAACCCGCCTTTATAAAGCGCCCGCATGACAAATCCGTCGGTGGAGTTGGCGTTCACCCTGGCAAGTTCTTTTCCGGTGAAGGCCGCCTCGGTCTCTTTTTTAACTTCATAGCGGATGTCGGCATAATCCGCTTCAAGCCGTTCCAGCATTTTTTTAAGTTCGTCGAACATCGGTCCTCCCGCGTTCTTGCGATGAGCATCCTAAGGAATCAAATTTTAAGTAAAATTATACAAGAAAAAGCAGTTCCCGCGCGCCTTTTTAAGGGCGCGCGGGAAGCATCGCCATGCCGGGAACTTTAGGTAATCACCGGCATGTTAGTCGCCGCATCCCATATCCGCGCAATGGGGCTTGCTTACAGCGACAACTTCAACATCATGATGTTCTTCGAATAACATATGGTCTCACCCCCTTTAGTGTAATTAACTTTGCAGCTGATCGGTACTACTTGTTTCGCTCCGAATACGTACAGCCGGCACTTCAACCTAACAGGGAAAACCCTGTATTATATATCCGGCAGGAGAACGGGTCCGGACGAAACCAGCCGCCGGCCAGTATTTTTGCGCGGGCGCGGCACCCTCCTTTGCAGACGGCGAAAGCCGGGCAAGCTCTGCACTCCTTCAGCCCGTTCCAGTCGAAGCCGGAAGCGACGGCGACGGCCGGATTGTTCTTATATATTTCGGCCAGCGACATTTCCGCGAGAAGGCCCATGGGTTCGCCGAGGTTCTGAAAATAGTGGCAGGCGTAGACATTTCCGTCGGCAGATACGAAACATTGGCCCACCCCGGCGTTACAATTGAAATATCCTCCGGTGGAAAGGCGCGCAAAGGCGTCGGAGCCGGCGTCCATGTCTTCGAGGGCTCCTTTCCTGAAGAGCCGTTTCAGGAGCATGTCCGGGATACCCAGTTCTTCGCTGCTCTCTTTTCCTCTGCCTATGGGCATGACCGCGGAGAACCTTACCCCGGAAGCCCCCAATTCCGACAAACAGAATTTTTTAAAATCATCAATCCGTCCGGCTGTTTTTCCCTGAACCATGGCCGTCACGAAGACGGGCACTTTTTCCGCTACGACCCGTTTGATCCCCGCAACGGCCTTCCCGAACGCTCCCGCGCCCCGTATAGCGTCGTGGGTGTCTTCGAAAAAATCGAGGCTGACCATAACTTTCGCAACGGAGAGGCTTTTGAACATTGCGGCGGTTTCGCGGGTAACAAGGACGGCGTTCGTCATCAGGCTCACGCGCATATCCCTTTTTCGGGCGCCTTCTATGGCGCGCGGCAGCAGGGGGTTCATCAGCGGCTCTCCGCCGCTGATGACCAGGTTAACAGGCTCCAGTTCGTCCAACCCCTGAAAAACCTTGTCCAGAGTTTTTTCGTCCATGTTCTTTCCCGACAGGGATGAGAAGCAGTGCGCGCATTTCAGGTTGCATACGCCGGAGAACTCAAGTTCTATGGAATCCAGGGAGCTTTTAGTTTTTACCGCGGGGACGCGGTCTTTTTCGCGGCCCGTATCCGCCGAAATTATTCCCTGCGCTTTCAGTTTGCGGTAAATAAATCCCTCATTTTCCGTCATTTCATGCGGGTCGGTCCGCGCGAGCATGCTCCTGAGGGTTTCTACAGCTTTAGGGTCCATCCTGACCCGGTAGCCGCCGGCTGTAGGATGCAGCCAGATGTCCTTCCGGGAATATTTAATCGCGCAATCTTTGATCTTCATTTTTTCCGTCTTGTGCCGGGCAGCGCCGGCGGATAACGCACGGCCCGGCGCCTTGGTGCCAATAAGACTAAGATAGTATTAGTGCCGCCGGCGGGCAACATCAATTTCCCGCTTTTTACCGACTATTTTCGTGTTCAAGAAGTATGGCTTTTAAATGCGTCCATCCGGCGTAACGGTCAAGCCGCCGTTCGCGCCGATAATGCCGGCAATGACCCCGGGAGGAGATTTTTGCCAGGTCCTAATCGGCAGTCCCCGATTTTTAATGGTATAAGACGTGAATGTCGGAGTGGAAGATCTTGAAAAGAAGTTTTCTACGCTTGCCCCTGGAGAGAATGTGTTCCGGAGAAACACCGACAGCCGTCCTGTTCCCCCAGAGATCGTTTCTGCAGGCGGCTACTTACGGGAATACAGCTTCTCAAGCGCCGTCCGGATGCGTTTCATTAAAGGGGCATCCCGTTCTATCTCGAAAGGCGGGGCTGTTTTCCAATCATAAAACCAGGCAGGGCGCATTTTTAGTTCTTCTGGATCGTTTTTTCATAAAAAGTACAGTCTTTGTCCTGTGAAAAATTAATTTTCAGCTTCCCATCGGAACCGGACTACGGCAAGAATACCGAAAAGCGCGGTAAACGCAAGCAGGACGGCGATCGGCCCAAGCGCCGATGAGAATCCAAGTCCCCTCCAGCTCATCGCGTCAAGCCCGTCTACGGCCCAGCGCGTCGGAATAAAAAGCGTCGCTTTCTGGAGCCATGGCGGAAATATAAAAGACGGGACCCATGCGCCCCCCAGCATAACCATCATCAAGGCGGCAAAAATGGCTATGCCGCGGGTCGCTTCCGGCGTCTTGCCGAAGGCGGCCACCAGCAAGCCGAACGCCGAGGACATTAAAGCGCACGAGACACAGACTCCCATAAAACCGGCAAAACTGCCTTCGATGCGAACCCCAAAAACTATCCGCGCGAAAACAAAGCCGGAAAGAAGAATAAGCAGGGCGATGAAGGCTCCGCTTAAGGCCCTGCCGCCAAGCAGCAAATACCTGGACAAGGGCGCCGAGCGGAGGCGTTTCCATAGTCCGCGCTGCCGTTGCAGGAGCAGCGAAACGCCGGTTTCAAGGGCCATAAAAAGCATAAACTGGATCCCTGTCCAGATTGTCGAAAATGGCGTTACGGCTCTGCGGATCAACGCCGACCGTAGGCTCGTCCAAAAGGAGGACCTGTGGATCATGCAAAAGTGCGGCCGCGAGATTTAAACGCCGCTTCATGCCGCCGCTGTGGGTGTTTACCTTGTCCTCGGCCCGGTCCGCAAGCCCCACCAGTTCCTGGGCTTCGGTAATGGCATTCTCCAGTTTGACGCCGGTCAAGCTATAGAGGGCGCCGAAAAATCGCAGATTATCCAGGACCGACAGCTCTTCATACAGGGCAAGGTCCTGCGGCACAAGCCCCAGTTTCAGTTTAACGGGGTCGGTGTCCCCTCCCAATGCGCGGCCATCGAGAAGGACCTCCCCGCTATCGGGACGCAGCAAGCCCGCGATCATGGAAACGGTAGTGGTCTTTCCGGCGCCGTTGGGCCCAAGCAAGCCCAGCGTCTCGCCAACCCCCACTTTAAATGAAATGCCGTCGACCGCGGTAAGATCGCCGTAAAGCTTTTTAAGGTTCCGGACTTCGAGCATATTTATTAAAAATTTTTACCGTCTCGGTTATTTTAGCATTTTGAATCCAGACGCCCGCATAAATAACTATGAGAACAGCAACCTGATAAGCTTTGAGATATGTCTCCGGAAGAAATCTGAGCGTATCAGACTGGACCGCCGGGTTGTCCGGCGGTTCAGCTTTCAACCGCCGCGCAGACGGCGCTTTTCCTTGCTTATGTCCCGAACCAGCCGGCCGAAGCTCCGCAGGCGGCGCTTAGCCTCTAGTCGCTTGTTTAGGTCGGTGCGCAACTCTTGCCTTTCGGTCTCGCGCCGCAGCTTGTGGTAGTTCTTCAACCGCTCTGCCGTGATGGCGCCGGATTCTACCGCCGCCGCCACCGCGCAGTCCGGTTCGCCGGTGTGCGAACAATCCTTGAACCGGCACCCTTCGGCCAACGAGCTTATATCGCTAAACGAGGTTGCCAGGCCTTCACCCGCGTACGCCACGCCGAACTCCCTTATGCCGGGCGTGTCTATCACTTGCCCGCCGCAGGGCAGGAAGTAGAGCTGCCGCGCCGTGGTGGTGTGTCTGCCGCGGGCGTCGTTCTCCCTTACTCCCCCGGTCTGGGCGGCTTCGCGCCCGGCCAGGCGGTTGAGCAGCGTACTCTTGCCCGCGCCGGAGGAGCCCACAAGACAGCAGCGGACTCCGTCGGCCAGTTCGGCCTCGACCTCCGCCACGCCTTCACCTGACAGTGAAGACAGACACAGCACCCGCGCGCCCGGCGCGGCCAGCGCCACGGCGTCCAGCCTGGCGGCAAGCTCTTCTCCGGGACACAGGTCCTTTTTGGTCAGCACGACTACCGGCATAGCGCCGCTGTCCCACGCGGCCACGAGCAGGCGCTCCAGACGGGCGATGTTGTAATTGCCGTCCAGTCCCATCACTATGAACACCTTGTCTATATTGGCCGCCAGCGGCTGCACGTCCCCGGAGGCTCCCAGCCCCTTGCGCAACAGCATGGTGCGCCGCGGCTGCACACCGTGTATTATGGCTTTCTGCCCTTCGTCATGCAGCGTTACCTCCGCCTCATCGCCCACCACGGGAAAGTCAAGCCGCGACCCGGCCTCCCCCGTCAGCCGCCCGGCCATAACAGCCGGCAGTTCCCTGCCGCGCGCCATGACCGTGTACATCCCTCTCTGTTCCGCGGTGACCAGAACGGTCACCATATTCTGTTTATACATTTTTAATCCCCTGTTCGACGCCGACAGGCGCGCGTAAAGCGCGCGGCCGCACGGGCTTATGCCCGGGCTGACAAGTGCCGGCGTCCCAACAGTTGATCTGAGTTAAAAAGGAAAGGAGGCCTGGCAACCGCTGTTGATTACAATCTCCACCATAGCAAGCCTCCTGTGTATTTCGGAAATATTACTGCTTTGACATTATACACTAATAGAATCCTTTGGGAAACACGGGGTCTTAAGTCCCAGCAATTCCGCAAACTGACGCGGAATTGCTGCGTCGGTGATGTTTTACCGTGTATGGGAGGTCGCACGACTGATTTTTGACCCCACAATATTGCTGGTTCCGTCATATGCACCATAAAAACATGAGCCAAGCCGGCACCAACGCCCCGGCATGTAAATATCACCGGGGTTGCTCGGTATGCAAGATGAGATAATGTTATTTTAAGGCGGTCGCGGCCAAAACGATCTTGTACTGCACAATGCCAGATCATCAGCCAGCAACCGTGCAAGGGACAGGCGGGTTCGCCCTTCTCTTAACGGAGGTTTAAGATTCCTTGTAAAAAACACCGTTGACAGAGCGAACGCAAGAAATAAAATCAACAGATATGACAGCATTGCGGTGGGATGATGCCGGTAGCAATGGTTCAGATGCCAATGTTGCGTCAATTCCCCGAAACCCCGCGTTTCCTCATCCCAACGCGCATGTCCCCACTTTCCTATCAATTCCGCCGACTGGCCACTTTGGCCGTCCGGCGAAATCACGGCCCAGCGCCAATCCCGTTCCACATTGCGCAAAACCCGCTCGCCGGCAATCCGCTCCCTGACTGTATGGCGCTCCAACTGCCGTACCACTCGTATTGACCGCCCCAACTGTTCCCAAGAAGCCACTTCATCCACATCCCAAACATGAATTGTTTTATCCACGCCATTGATCACCTGAGGATCAATCCTTTTGAACAATCCCTCTGCATCACAATACAAGTCGCGGTTCTCCTGTTTAAGAACTATGACCAGGTGGTATCCCATGGACGCGGCTTGCCGAACAAATGGCGCCTGCAGGTAAAAGGCGTCCAGCGTAAGCGCATCTATAAACCGCGGATACAACAATCTGCACCGTTCAAGCAGCCGTAGCGCCGCCGCACATTCTGTTTCCCCCGGCCGCACCGGTTCGGCATCCAGCATCAGAGCCAATATCCGTAAGGGTCTAAAGTCCCCCACCAGCGGAAAAGGACCCAGCCGTTTCTAGGAGCCTGTCCGACATAAGGAATTTTGGCTGCAATCGCCGTTTTTTGCCTGCACCTTTGTTGCGCGAAACTTACAGGTTCATTGGAGCCTGCGCGTTTCGCGCAACTTCGGTTCGGC